>ENA-OOZG01000193-OOZG01000193.1-human-gut-metagenome-genome-assembly--contig:-NODE-193-length-52509-cov-11.688356_pt1 | contig 52509 bp, 36 predicted proteins | sample MGYA00241706_ERZ501384 | MGnify/ENA primary metagenome ERZ501384 (study PRJEB25962, sample SAMEA2042742) | human gut metagenome | biome: human gut; feature: human-associated habitat; material: faeces...
GCATAGACGAAAAGAACATCAACGGGGATTGCTACACCATCGTGTCGAACCCAGAGACGAACAAAATCGTCCTGATGGTCAACACGCTCCGAGCCTCCCAGATCGTCTATCTAATAAGATCGAACATCTCCCAAGAAGCACTTTTCGCAGTCTCTTGCGTAACCCGTGATATGGCTCCAAACTACGACTGGGTGGCTCGCGAACTCTTCCCCAATGCCTACCAAGTTGCGGACAAATTCCACGTCGTCAAAAACATCATTGATCAAGTTCAGAGCGTAAGGATACGCTACCGCCAAGAGCTTCTTCGCAAGCAACGAGAGCTGGAGGAGGCGAGTCGCAAACAGCCAAAACTGCAGCCCGACCCCAAGATCCAGCGAGAGTTCAAAGATCTCAAAAAGGAGCTATCCAATGGAGATACTCAGCTACAGCTCCTCCAGCGCAGCAAAGGTTTACTGCACAAGCTCCCCAACGAGCACACCGCTAGTCAAAAGCTACGAGCCCGGCTACTCTTTAGACTTTTCCCCGACATCAAAGAAGCGTACAAATTCTCCGTAGCACTGCGGAAGTGGTACCAACGTCCTATGCGAAATGGTACCTCCATAACACCCTCCCGACACCTGTTGGAGTGTAAGAAAAAGGCACTTCTAGAGATCATCACTAATCACCTCAGTAGTCCGTGTGAAGAGGTCAAGAACATCGCTCACTTTATGGTCAAGCACATAGGAGAGATCTGCAACTACTTCCTAGGTTATAAGACCAACGCTTCAGCAGAAGCACTCAACCAGAACCTCCAACGCTTTATCGCCATCAACTATGGAACTCGAAATAGTGACTTCTTCCTCTACCGCATCGCCGTTCACTTCAGTTAGTTTTTTGTGGGTGGCTTCTCCCCCAGCACCTCAAAATAGGAATTAGCCGTGTCACACTCCACGTCAGGGGTGCCCGACGCTTTGATATATTCGAAAGTTATCGTACCTTTGTGGTGGCTTTGTGCTGAGAGTGCTCTCATCCCTCGAGTAGGGTCTCGGAGTCCTCAAGGCTTAAAAGGGAATCAGGTGCAACTCCTGAACAGTCCCGCTGCTGTAATCCTCGCAAAGCAGGCATCATAACCACTGCATCATGTCTAATTGGTGTGGGAAGGGATGTCTGTATGAGGTAAGTCAGAAGACCTGCAAGGCTTAAAGCGCTACGAGGTATAGCATAAGGAAATAACCGTCACTTTTCAGATCCTAGTCTGAGACTTCTATTCCCCCAGCTGTACGCTCCTCGCTACTCCTAGCCGAGCGCGGCGGGAGATGTATGTAACAATGCGAGCGATGCATCTAGGCATCACACCACAAGGAGTAATGCATGGGACATCTTGAGTGCCTACCAGCTTTCACTCTCAGCGAGCAGTAGCTGTGACACAACCTTCCGAGTCAAAAAGCTTTGATCACAGCGATGCACCTAAGAGGCTCTTTGGATGCTCATACGAGACTAGATAGGAGGACATTTACTTTAAATAGGGGAACGTTTTCGATAAAGTGATTGAGCAATGTCTTGCTGCTACGATCTCCGTGAGTGCCATAAAGGTATGCGTGCTACCACAGCACCCGTACCGCATGAGATCTGTCAGGTGTCTGATCGTCACAATAAGGGGAAGCATAAGAGCGGGCTCTCGTCTATGCCGTTGTCCCTATATGCACTACGCTAGTGCGTGCGAACTAGATCAGTCTGTGTCACCGCAGACTGCTAGCGGAGCAACCACTGTACATACTTATCACTTGAGGAGCAGCTGTAGGTTCTAGTCAGTCTACCCAAGGCTAGGTGATAGACCAATAGATCCTCTTGCCACCCCGAGCAAATCATGATGCGAGTCCTAGGGTGAGGTCACGACCTCGCTCCGTAAAGCTGAGAGGATCCGCTACTAAGGGACAGGTATGGTGCGTACCACTGGTTACAGGTTAAGTGTGTGTTGAAAAAGACCAGCAACTACCACCCTACTCTCTCACGAAGAGCGTCTCACCGTAGCCCACTCCCCTCTCTTCAGACCAGCATCGTGGTCACTGTTCCGCTCTAGGAGGGCTTTGTTGACTAGTTCAACGAGCTCTAGGGATGTCGCCGCAAGGCGCACTACCCTACTAGAAGCTATTCCACACGTTTGTGGTGGTATAGCGACCCCAAGAGCATCCGAATAGTTGAAGTCCACACGCAGTACGCTGAGTACTTGTCGTGTGGACTTCTCTTTTTTATACTGACGTGTAGCGATATGCAGGGACGCACGGCTCGGACGCAGACCGTCGGTGCGTCCGTCCCCGTTAAAACAACGATGCTGTAACTTTCGTTCTACAACGGACGCACGAGCCGTGCGTCCCTACAAATCGTTACTCGTGAGAGGCGCGCGGCTACAATTGCTTGAGTACCTTCACGAGATGCTCACCGATGTTGATGGTGTAGCCCTGCTGGATGTAGACGACTCGATTGAATGTGTCGCAGATGAGGAAGATGGGTAGCGAACTGGAGGTGAGCTTCATCTCCTCGCGGATCTCCTTGAGTATAGCACCCTCTGAGTCGATGCCCCAGACTACCTGAGCGGGTAGGTCGAAGCCTTCGTCGACAAATCGTGTGGCGGCGTCTTGGCTCTCAAAGAGTAGTACGACCGAGTGGCCCCACTCCTCGAGAGCGGACTTATAGATGGCGATGTCTCGTAGCGTATGATTGCTCGGTTCGTGATTTGGCGCGATCAAGCCTAAGATGTAGTAGCCACGTCCGGTGGTCGAGATGAGGCTCTTGGTGGTCTGTGTGGCGAGGTCGTAGTAGAGGTTCTCCGCATTAAAGCTGCCGATGACCTGTACCCCCTCATTGCTCTCTCGCATGGTGAGCTGTACGGTAGTGGTCTCCCCACGCTTGATCTCAAAGACCTCGCTATGGGTGAGCACGGCACCGCTGGCCATACGTGTGCCAGTGGTCAATAGATACCGACCCTCGTCTAGGGTGATGCCCTGGGCAAAGTCACGACTCCAGGTAGCCTCCTCGTCGAAGGTCAGCAGCAAGGTTTTGCCATCGACGATGCGACTGATGGTAAAGTGCGCATAGTACTTAGGATCGCTGATATACTTCGAGGGGGTATAGCTTAATTGAAGTGTGCCCTGAGGGGCGGTGGCTATGGGGCTAGCTTGGTCGTGCCAGAGGACGTCGACCCACTGATCGTCTGTGTAATACTGTAGCTTGCCATTGATCTCGTTGATGCGTGCGGGCCATCCGAGACTACGGGCTGCTGCTACGAAGAAGATGTTTCTGCCCAGCTCATCGGTCTGTCGCTCGCGGTAGACGCTCATGGGCTGCATCCTCAGGCGCTGCGGGTTCTGGTCCGTTACGAGCTTAACATTGGCGAGCGTCCAGTCGATCAGCTCCTGTGGTGAGCGGAGAGCTGCTAGCTGTTCGCGGAGGAAGTGCTTGTACGGTGTGAGCCACTCCAGCTCTACGCGGGGATTGAGGACGTACTTGCAGTAGATCTCCGACTGATTGGTCTCGGCGATCTCACTGTCTTGTAGGACTTCGAGGGAGATGTCTCGCAGGTCCTTTTTCGTTAGGACGGAGAGGAGCTTCTGGGCCATCTCTTTATTGCCCGCTTGCGCTATAAACTGCTGAATGGAGGCGTGATTGCCTCGTGACTCATCGACCATCGTCGCCTCGTAGGCTTGCCGGATGCTATCCTCATAAGCTAGACGCTCGTTGTTGACGCGTCGCATCTCTTCGGAGACTGGTGGCAGGGAGCCTGATATGCTAGGCGGTGTGAGGGTTTCGTCGAGGACCTTAGGTAGGCTCTCGGACGATAGGATCACGGTCTCCACGGGCTTGGCTCCGAAGGTGACTTTCTTCAAGGCTATGTCTCCGCCTTTTTCGACCCACACCATCATATCCCCTCGGCCAGCCGTGAGCTTGGCTCTGCCCAAGGCGTCGGTGAACTTAGAGGCTACGGTGAAGTACTCCGCATAGTTGTACAGCTTGAAGTCTACGCGGGCATTGGCTACCGGCTCTCCAGCGGGCGTCTTGACCTCGATGGTGAGGTCGGAGCTGGGAGCGTAGTGGTCGATCACATTGATTTCGGTGAAGAAAGGCGTCTGGCGGATCACCTCTTCGGGTCCGTCGTACGCTCCAAATACTTTGGTGTGCATGAGCATACCTCGTGAAGCACTCTCGTTGAACCACCCGAGGTTGAGTACAGGCTCAGGCTCACAGGCACCTAAGAAGTACCACTGGCCATCGACCCACGCCTCGACCCACGCATGATTATCGTCCGTATGCGCCCAGCGGGGCGTGTAGACCTGCCTGGCGGGTATACCCACAGAGCGGAGTGCCGCGACGAGCAGTGTGCTCTCCTCGCCACACCGTCCGTAAGCTGTACAGACGGTCGCTAGCGGGCTACTGGTGCGAGCGTCTGTGGGGCGATAGGTGACCTTCTCGTGGCACCAGTGGTTGACCTCCAGCACAGCGTCGTACATAGACATGCCACTGACGCGATCTTTGAGCTCCTTGTAGAAAACCTCTCGGCTATTGTCCAGGTTCTCATTATTGACCCTAATCGGTAGGACAAAGTGTCTGACCTCCCGCTCGGGTATCAGCTTGCCCCAGGGCATCTCCTGGCGAGTCTGTAGTGAGAGTCGCACATTGTGCTCGTAAAAGGCTCTGCTATAGTCATAACGATCGGGGAGGGGGAGGTACTGATAGAGGAAGTCTAGGTACTGCTCGACCTGATCGCTACTTGAGCTAGTCGTTCGGGTAGCGGCGGGCTTCGTCTGCGCTAGAGCCAGCGATCCGCTTAGGAGCATCACTGTGATGAGGTAAAGGAGAGCTTTTCGTGTCATAAGATTTAGATAGAGAGTTGTATTTGCTGTGCAAAGATAAGTGTTTAGTGAATAGCCTTTAGGAAGTCGCGAACGATATCTGCCGAGGTCTCCTGCCTGCCGTCTAGTAGACGTAGAGATGCCGAGCCATGTATCTCCTGAGCACCCGTCTCGGTGAGTATGCGCCGGATATTGCTTGCCGTCACACCGCCCCCAGGGAGTATCGTAATCGCTCCCGCAGCTCGCTCGATGAGCTGACGAATGATTGGGATGCCCAGCTCCGCAGTCTCCTTAGTACCAGAAGTGAGGATACGTGCGCAGCCCAGTGCGCAGATCGTCTCCATATCCACTAGCGGGTTCTGTGACTGATCAAACGCCCGATGAAACGTGAAGGAGACTCCATGAGACCGCTCCAAGAGTCGTCTTGTAGCGACCTCGTCGACAGTGCCAGCGGGCGTCATAGCACCACTGACGATAGCATCAGCGTATGGTAGTGCTGCCTCGATGTCTCGCTCCATGACGCGCAGCTCCTCCTCGGAGTAGACGAAGTCTCCCTCTCGCGGACGGATCAAGACATGGATGCGAAGCTCGGGATAGAGGGCGCGCACCTCTCTGAGGAGTCCTAGGGAAGGCGTCAGTCCCCCCACGGATAGTGCGGAGCAAAGCTCTATACGCTTAGCTCCTCCCGCCACAGCGGCCTGCACACTCCTCAAGCTTGCTGTGCACACCTCCAGCGTGAAGTCTCTTACTTCGCTGCGATTGTCAAAAGTCTCTTCCTGCGTCATACTATATTATAATGGGTTGTCTCGTAAGTTTAGTGGTCTGCTTCTTAAGTCAAGTGTTTTGTTTCTTAGCCGTGACAAACTTACTAAAAATGGCCCGTAATACATACGCTCTTGCCTTAGTGCCACATGTCATACGAGTGAGCGGATATAGGAAGCGGCATACCTGCTATTAGCTATGACCTCCCTTTGCCGCAGGTTAATAGGGACGTGGATGGTGGGGGCGGATTAGGCGAGGTCGAAGGTGTGCCACGAGCCGTGCCAGAGGTCGACGGTGAGGAGCTTGCCGAGGAGAGAGGGCGTCTGCCCTAAGGCTAGCTGGAGCGTTTGACTCGCTTGGATGCTGCCGATGACGCCAGCGGTGGCACCGATGACGCCGGGCGGTGCTGGTTTCTCTACGCTTTGTGGCTCGCTGTACAGGTCGCGGTAGCGTAGAGTACTAGAGGGCGCAAAGATGGTGCACTGTCCCCTCCACCCCTCGATGGCACCATGCACAAGCGGCTTGGCGGTGCTGCGGGTGTAGTCGTCTAGGAGATAGCGTGTAGGGTAGTTGTCCGTAGCGTCGACGATGATCTGGTAGTCGGCTAGTAGGGTCGCCACATTGGTCTCATTGAGTCGCTCGGTGATAGCTTCGATCTGGAGGGTACTATTGAGTGCGGTGAGACGCTTTTGCGCCTGGATAGCTTTGGGGTGTGCAAGATCGGCCTCACAGTAGAGGATTTGACGCTGGAGGTTGGAGGGGGAGACGACATCGCAGTCGATGATAGCGATGCGCCCGATGCCTGCAGCTGTGAGGTAGTAGAGTATAGGTGCTCCCAAGCCCCCAGCGCCAACGACTGCCACGCTCGTCTGAGCGAGTAGTCGCTGACCCTCGGGGCCTATCTCGGGGAGCTGTAGCTGACGCGCATATCGTGCGCCGTCAGTGATGCCAGCGTTGTCGTGGGGCGTGCGGGTTACATCCACTGGTCCCAGTCTTTCCAGATGACTTCGTATCCCTGAGCTTTGATAGCAGCGATCATCTCTTCGGGAGAGCGTGAGTCGTTGATAGAGAATTGCTCTAGCTCGGGATTGGGATTGACATAACCGCCCGGCTGCGTGCTACTGCCGGCACTCATAGAGTTGGCGCCGATGCGTACCGCCATATCTCTGAAGGCACTGCTCTCGCGTGTGGATAGGGAGATCTCGACCTCTGGGTCGAAGATGCGGTAAGCGCAGATGAGCTGTACCATCTGACGGTCGTTGATCGGGTCTGAGGGCATGTAGGATCCTACGTGCGGACGCAGACGGGGTAGTGAGATAGAGTACTTGGTCTGCCAGTGGTGGCTCTCAAGATAGTCTAGGTGTAGCGCGGTAAAGAAAGCGTCCGTGCGCCAGTTGTCTAGTCCTAGGAGGGCACCGATACCAACTTTGCGAAAGCCAGCCTCGGCAGCTCTGTCGGGTGTCTCTAGGCGGAAGCGGTAGTTGGCCTTAAGCCCCTTGGGGTGAAAGCGTGGATAGCTCTCCTCGTTGTAAGTCTCCTGATAGACGCAAACGTAGTGTGCCCCCGCCTCGACGAGGACTTTGTAATCCTCGACAGACATAGGCTGTACTTCGATGGATATTTGCGCAAACATGGGGCGGATGAGCTCGATGACCTGACGGTAGTACTCGACTCCGGCATGCTTTGGAGACTCACCAGCCACGAGAAGGATATGGGTGAAGCCCATGTCGGCAATAGCTTTTGCCTCAGCCTGCACCTCCTCCATGGTGAGTACCTTGCGGACGATCTTGTTCTCCTGATTGAACCCACAGTAGACGCAGTGGTTGTGGCAATAGTTAGAGAGGTAGAGAGGCTCGTACATGCGTATGGTCTTGCCAAAACGCTCGATGCTGAGCTGCTGCGCTTTGGTCGCCATAGCGTCTAGGTAAGCATCTCCTGCGGGGGAGATGAGTGCCTTGAAGTCGCGTAGCGTAGGCGTAGCTGTGGCGATGGCGTGCTCTACATCTTGAGCAGTAAAGGTGTCAAATTCAGCACACTCCTGCTCCCAATTGTACTGCTGCTTATAATCGTAGAATGTCATTAGTCAAAGAATCCTTGGAGTGGTGAAGTGGCGGTGGCGGTCATATCGGTGGCGGGCTGGTGCAAACCCATCTCGTAAGCTGAGCGACCAGCCTCGACAGCTTTTCTAAAGGCGATGGCCATAGCTACGGGGTCGGCAGCGGTGGAGATAGCGGTATTAACGAGTACCGCATCGGCACCTAGCTCCATAGCCTCGGCTGCGTGTGAGGGGCGACCGATGCCGGCGTCTACAACTACGGGGACGGTGCTTTCGGCGATGATGATACGTAGCATGTCTCTCGTGGTGAGTCCCATATTGCTGCCGATCGGAGCACCGAGGGGCATGACGCAAGGCGCACCAACCTCTTCGAGTCGCTTACAGAGTACAGGATCTGCCTGTATGTATGGCATGACGATGAAGCCCTCCTTGACGAGCTGCTCGGTGGCGCGGAGCGTCTCCATAGCGTCGGGGAGAAGGTACTTGGGATCAGGGTGTACCTCTAGTTTGATCCAGTTGGTCTGTAGCGCCTCGCGGGCTAGTTGTGCTGCGTAGACCGCCTCGTCGGCAGTGCGTGCGCCAGAGGTGTTGGGTAGGATGATGACATTGGGGCGTGTGATGCTCTCAATGAGTGTATCGTGGAGGCCTGCAGAGGTCTCTACTCGGCGAAGCGCGACGGTGATAAGCTCGCTGCCAGAGGCGTCTAGCGCGTCTGACATAAGTTGATTGTTGGCAAATTTGCCAGTTCCGATGAAGAGGCGCGAGGTGAAGTCGTGATCTCCGATTTTCAATGACTTAGTCTGCATGTGTATAGTAGATTAGAATGTATGTCTATAGGATATATTTAGGAAAGCTTGATCTGTGATGCCGTAACTGCGATACGACTTGGGCCATATCGGTGGCATGCTCGATGGCACCGCTCACGGCGATGCCGTCAATGTTTTCGTCGCCTAAGAGCGTCTCAGCATCTTCTGGCTGTATGCCTCCGATAGCCACGATCAGAGGAAGTGTGTAGCAGCGATCTGTCTCTAGAGCTTGCTGAGCTATCTGCGAGATACCCTCTAAGCCTAGGATAGGTGCGAGAAGCGCTTTGGTCTGTGTGTCTCGATAGGGTCCCACGCCGATGTAGTCAATGTCGGCCGCCAAAGCAGGCGGTAGGTCGTCGAGGCTATTGACCGTATAGCCGATGATGTACTCGTCGCCTAGGATGCGTCGCGACTCTTGCGGAGGGCAGTCTCGCTTGCCGAGGTGCACTCCGTCAGCGTCTACAGCGATGGTGGCGATGATGTCGTCGTCGATGAGTAAGCAGGCATGGTAGCGATCGGTCAGCGTGCGCAGGCGCAAGCCCATCTCGATGCGCTCTTCGGTGGTCGCCTCCTTGAGTCGTAGCTGCACCCAGCGCCCGCCCGCCTCGAGGTATTGGGATACCTTATTATATAGTGTGTCGGGGTCTGACTCGTTAGTCACATATTGCAGGGCAAAGTGAGAGTACAGATGCTGCTTCTTCCAATTCCCTGAAAGAAACTTGGGGTAAAGTAGCTGTCGCCCAGGACGGTTCGGTTGCCCTGCAAAGATAGTGGCGAGGTAGTGGCAAGCCCGCTGCACAGAGCTTACGAGGCTGTACTCCATGGCCCAGTAGCTGGCGATTGCTGCGGAGAGCATACAGCCAGTGCCGTGGATCGACTTGTCGTAGCGATGCGTGTAGTAGGGGTGGATGCCGTCACGGGAGATCAGATGGCTGACCACAAGATGTTGCGAAGTGGTGTCGTGTCCACCCTTGAGGAGGATAGCCACGCCGTGCTCCTGAGCGATGCGCTGGAGCTCTGCGGGGTCGTCTGAGCCGAAGAGCGCCTGAGCCTCAGGCTTGTTGGGCGTGACGAGGCTCACCTCATTCAGTAGGGTAGCGAGCTGGTCCTGCTCCTCTGTCCAAAGGCGGGACTGCGTCTCCTCGGCGGCTGTGGGCTGGAGGATAGGGTCCCAAATGATTCGCTTGACGCCCAGTGCCTTCATCAGCGCAACGATCTGCACCGCCTGCTGTAAGTCCTGCACCATGCCGAGCTTAGCCACGGTGACCGGGTGGTCGGTAAGAAGCGTCGTCAGCGACTCCTGAAGTTGGTCGGACGGCGTAGCGGTAGCGGAGACGAAGCGGTGCAGGCTCTGTGCCGTGAGCGTAGAGATAACGCTGTAGCACTGCACGCTCAGATTATTTGCGATGCGGGTGTCTATGCTGATGCCAGCTCCCGATGTGGGGTCGTGACCCGCAACGGTCAGGATGGCGGGCGTTTGGTACTGATCCAGACGCTCTTGTCGTTGTTCCTGCGGTTGCGACCAAAGGTCTCCCAGTACCGCGACCCCAGCGTAGCCCGCTTTTGCGACGGTCTCTTGACTTTCGGGAGTGATGCCCCCAAGAGCGTAGACAGGGTAAGGGAGCTTGAGCAATTCCTCCCGACACGAGAGTAAGGCGGGGTTGCCCTGATAGCCCTCCTTGCTAATGCTGTCAAAGAGCGGGCTGAGTAGGGCGTAGTCTGGTGTGAAGGGCAACTCCAGCAACTCTTGCAGCGAATGCGCCCCGACCGCTATCGTCTGGTGAGGAGCGAGAGGGATGTCTCTCCACTCCGCCACACGACGATAGGGTAGGTAGACGCCCGCCACGTCATACTCCGCCAGTAGCGCATAGTGATCACACAGCACGACATACGGGTGATAGGTGGGCTCTAGATTGTCTAAGACCTTTCTAAAGTCAGCCTCAGAGGCTCCCGGCATGCGCAGGTGTACCTTACAGATGCAGCTTCTTACGACATCAATGATATCGCCAGCTACATCTTCAATGTACTTACGTTCGGGCGGTGTGATGATGATCATGGGGCGTCGGCGGTTTACTGATTACTTGTCGTCCTCGATGCGCTTCTGCAGCTGACGACTAGCACGCATCGAGCAGAAGTGCTCACCACACATCGAGCAGAAGTGTGCCTCCTTGTGTCCCTCAGCGGGTAGCGTCTCGTCGTGATACTGAAGCGCAGTCTCGCTGTCGAGTGCTAGGTGGAACTGATCCTTCCAGCGGAACTCATAGCGTGCCTTGCTCATAGCGTAGTCGCGGTAGTAAGCCCCTGGGTGTCCCTTGGCGAGGTCAGCCGCATGGGCTGCGAGCTTGAAGGTGACGACACCCTCCTTGACATCGTCCTTGTTGGGCAGGCCTAGGTGCTCCTTGCGGGTCACGTAGCAGAGCATCGCTGTGCCACGCCACGCAATCATAGCACCACCTATGGCACTGGTGATGTGGTCATAGCCTGGAGCAATGTCAGTGACCAACGGCCCGAGCGTGTAGAAAGGAGCTTCGTTGCAAAGGTCTAGCTGCAAGTCCATATTCTCCTTGATGCGCTGCATAGGCACGTGACCAGGGCCCTCGATGAGAACCTGCACGCAGTGCTTGTCCGCAATGCGAGATAGCTCGCCCAGCGTACGTAGCTCGGCAAACTGCGCCTCATCGTTGGCATCAGCGATAGAGCCAGGACGCAAGCCGTCACCGATGCTGATACCTACGTCGTAGCGAGCGCAGATCTGACAGATCTCGTCAAAGTGCTCGTAGAGGAAGCTCTCCTGCTTGTGCGTCGTACACCAGTTCGCCATGATGGCACCGCCACGAGAGACGATGCCCGTGAGGCGCTTCATCGTCAGCGGGATGAACTGCCAGCGCAAGCCGGCGTGGATGGTGAAGTAGTCGACACCCTGCTCGGCCTGCTCGATGAGCGTGTCGCGGTAAAGCTCCCAGGTGAGCTTGTCCGCCTGTCCCTTGACCTTTTCCAAAGCTTGGTATAGTGGCACGGTGCCTACGGGTACTGGAGAATTGCGAATGATCCACTCTCTCGTCTCGTGGATGTTGCGCCCCGTAGAGAGGTCCATGATGGTGTCAGCACCCCAGCGGATAGCCCAGACGGCCTTCTCGACTTCCTCCTGGATAGAGGAGGTGATGGGCGAGTTACCAATGTTGGCATTGATCTTGACGAGGAAGTTGCGCCCGATGATCATCGGCTCGCTCTCGGGGTGGTTGATATTGTTGGGGAGGATAGCTCGTCCAGCAGCGATCTCGTCACGGACGAACTCAGGGGTGATACGCTCCGGGATATTAGCCCCAAAGCTCTCGCCTAGATGCTGCGGGTACTGCTCTCGGATCTCGTCCATGAGCTGATTCTCACGGATAGCGACATACTCCATCTCGGGGGTGATGATCCCCTGACGCGCATAGTATAGCTGCGTGACAGGATGCTCCTCGGTGCCTACGAGTGGCTGGTCGTTGAGATGGGCAAAGCGCAGATGATCTAGCGAAGCGTCTTGTCTCCGCTTGCGACCATACTCCGAGCTCTGCTCCTTCAGTCTCGTCGTGTCGCCACGCTCCTCGATCCACTGCTGACGTATCTTAGGTAGTCCTTGGTGCGGATCGACATGATAGTCAGGGTCGGTGTAGGGGCCCGAGGTGTCGTAGACTACGACCGAGCCGTTGTTGTGCCGTACACCCTCCTCGTCGATGGTGTCAGAGAGTGTGATGCGACGCATCGGCACGCGAATGTCGGGGCGAGAGCCGGTGACATATATCTTAGTAGAGCCAGGGAGTGGACCCTGAGAGATGTTTAGATTGTCCGTTTGATCTTTTTGCTTCATAGAGTAAAGAGATTAAGTGTGTTTGGAAGAAGAGGAGTGTTTTAACCACCCATTGCTGCGGTAATGATCGTGACAGCATCACCCTCGCAGAGCTGGTGCGTAGGCCAGGCGTCACGTGGTATGACACGATGGTTGACCGCTAGCGCCGTGTGGTCGAGTGTAGCGACGACAGGCGATACCGCCTCTAGTAGCGAGGTACCTGCAGGCAGGTCGTGGGGAGTCTTATTGATCGTTACTTGCATAAGCCATATAAAAAGAAAAAGAGCCTACATACCTTCATCAGTCTGGTATGTAAAACTCTTAGTGTGTACTGCCCAGCCAACGAGGCTTGACAAGTAGGGTGTCCCAGTATGAGAGTCTGCACGGTCAGCGTGTAGTCGTTCTCTTTGCCTACGCCAGTATTATCTGGATCAGGTCAAGGGTCTCATCTCAGCCACCATGCAGTCGCACTGCGGCACCCCTAAGAGTCGCTCACAAAGGTAGTGAAAAATATCAGAGTAGCCAACCCTCCTGCTCCTCGATCCGGTGGAGGGCGTTACACGCTGAGTGGTTGTTGGTCTTGTCTTGCAACAATGCCCTCCCCTCGCTAACTCTTATCTAGGAGTATCCATAGAGCGGGGACGTCGTCTGTGCTCTTCGTATCGTGCTGATTTCGTTATATATGCGAGTTCCAAAAGTTGTTCCCCTTTTGGAACTAAAAAGTTCCAAGGGAGGAACTCTTTAGTTCCAGTGGAGGAACTCTTTAGTTCCAGTGGAGGAACTTTTCGATTCCTAGGTAGGAAAATAAAGTTCCCAAGGTAGGAAAGCTCTCCTCTTGACAGGAAGAGCGTAAAAAAGTCACGCCCAGGATTGCGGTCGCTCCTAGGCGTGACTAAGACAAAGTAAACTTGATGCGGGTTGCTACCCCGTGCGGGTTACTCTTGCATCAGTGCTTCTATATCGACCTTTGGCTTGGCACTGGTACGCTGCCTAGCGTGGAAGGCTTTGTAGAGGGCGGGTACGACAATCAGCGTCAGCAACGTGGAGAGCGCCATACCGCCGATGATGACCCACGCCATACCAGTACGTAGCTCGGCACCAGAGCCACGTGAGAGCGCTACGGGGAGCATACCGATGATGGTCGATAGTGCCGTCATGAGGATCGGGCGGGTACGGAGCTTGACTGCCTGAATGAGTGCTTCGTCCACGGGCAAGCCTTCGCCACGAGCTTCGTTGGCAAAGTCCACCAGTAGGATTGCATTCTTGGCAACGAGACCGATTAGCATCACCATACCGAGCATAGCGTAGATGCTCATAGCGGTATTGCTCATAGCCAAGGCTAGGAGCGCTCCCACGATAGATAGCGGGATGGCGATCATGACGACGAGCGGGTCTGTCCAGTTGTTGTACAGTAGGACGAGTGCTAGGTAGATAAAGAGTAGAGAGAGGAGGATGGCGGTGGTGAGGACGCTCATCGAGTCTGACATCTTCTTCATATCTCCAGCGGTCTGTATCTGTACGCCTTGGGGCATTTGAGTCTCGCTGAGCTGCCCCATAAACTGCTTGGCGATAGCACCTGCTGGCACGCCGTAGGCTTGTGCGCGCAGAGTCACCGAGCTGTTGCGGTTGAAGCGCTCCAAGCGACTAGGCCCGATGCCGAGCGTCACATCGGCAAACTGCGACAACTGTATCAGGTCGCCTTGTGGATTGGCGACGGTGAGACTTGCCACATCTTCGATAGAGCGACGAGAGGCCTTGTCGGCACGTATATTTATCGCATACTCGTAGTCCCCCTGCGTGTAGCGAAGCTGGTCATTGCCCTGGAAGAGGGTCTGCATCATACCCCCCACGTTGTCTAGCGTTAGCCCTAGATTGGACATCTTATCACGATCCACCCGCACGAGAATCTCGGGGGTAGCGTTTTCGACCGAAAGGGTAGGCTGTATGACTCCAGGGACGGAGCTCAGAAGTGCCAAAGCCTTGTCGGCATAGCGAGCCACGGAGTCCTTGTCCGCCCCTGAGATGATGTACTCTACAGCCGCCTTGGAGACGGTACCGGTCATGCTCACACTATAGACGTTGACACGCGCATCAACGAGGTAGTCGGTCAGAGGTTTGCGGATACGAGCCACGTAGGCTTCAGTACCTTCGGGCGTCTTCCGGAGCTTGACATCTAGCTCGGCGAGGTAGGGGGTACCTTTGCTGCTCTGGCTGTTGTCACTCGTTAGTCCGACCATGGTCACCACTTTCTCCACCTCGGGGCGCTGCATGAGCCACGTCTCAGCCTTGCGCACGAGCTGGTTGGACTCAGCCATAGAGATGTCCTTGGGCATCTCGAGCTGTATGATACACTCTTGGCGGTCCATGTAGGGCTGGAACTCAAAGTTGATAAAGCCCAAGGGGAAGAGGATCAGCACCGCAGTCATCAGCACGACGACGATGCCTGCCAAAGCCCAGCGATGGCTTAGACCCCAGCGTGTGAGCGACGAAATGCCCTCGGCAAAGCGACTGATGCCACGCTCGAAGCCCGTGAGCATACGACCCAGCGGGCGGTCACTACGTAGTGGCTGTATATTGCCCAGCCTAGAGGTGAGCAGCGGTACTAAGGTGAGGGCAGCGAGTAGGCTGAAGAGGATGGCGATGACGATGACTCCGCAGAACTGACGCAAGATGTCCGACACCAGGGAATTGGTGAAGATAATCGGTAGGAAGACCACTACGAGGACGAGGGTCACGGAGATGACCGTGAGACCGATCTCGTTGAGTGCGTCCCAAGTGGCTCGGACACGGTTCTTGCCCATCTCCATGTGGCGGTAGACATTCTCGATGACCACGATGGCATCGTCGACGAGGACCCCGATGACCAGTGAGAGGGCTAGGAGCGACATCATATTGAGTGTGAAGCCGAAGATGCGCATCCCGATGAAGGAGGAGATGAGCGATACGGGCACCACGACCATCACGATGAGCGCATTGCGCACGTTGTGCAGGAAGAGCAGTATCACGAGCGATACGAGTAGGATCGCTAGGAGCAGGTCGGTCAGCACGGAGCTGATGGCGTTGCGCGTGAAGGTGGTTGTGTCTTGCGCTACCTCCACTTTGAGTCCCTCAGAGGCGTACTGCTCCTCAAGGCTTTGGATCTGCTTACCGACAGCTTCGCTCACCTGGAGCGCATTGGCATCGGACTGCTTGAGTATGTTGAGTAGGATCGCCTCCTGACCATTGACACGTCCCATCTTGACGGGATCTTTGACGCCGTCTACCACCTCAGCGACATCCTCTAGACGTATAGGTGTCCCAGAGACATTGCGCAGGATGAGTCGGCGTAGCTCCTCGATAGAGGTGATCTTGCCCGAGAGACGTACGGCCATCTGCGTTTCGTCGCTCTGCAGATAACCAGTTGGGAAGTCCAGGTTGGACGCTCTGATGGCTCCCTGCACCATCATGGGTGTGATGCCAAAGTCCTGCATGCGACCCTTGTCAAGGTTGATCTGTATCTCACGCTCTACACCGCCGACGAGGTCTACATTGGCGATGCCCTTGATGTGCGATAGCTCGGGGACGATGCGCTTGTCCACAAGGTCGTAGAGCTCTGTGGAGCCGATGTTGGCTCTGGCGGAGAGAATCAGGATCGGCTTCTCGTCTACCGATACCTTAGATATACGAGGGGCAAAAACTTCGCGAGGCAGCTCGGCACGCTTGGCGGCGAGACGGTTTTGCGCCTCAGTCATAGCTTTGTCAATGTCGGTACCAAAGTCAAAGGAGACCATGATCATCGACATCCCCTCGAAGGAGTAAGACTGCATCTGGTCGATACCCTCCATGCTGGAGAGCACCTCCTCGGCCTTTTGCGTGAGCGAGTTCTCCACCTCGCTAGGCGATGCGCCTGGGTAGATGATCTGTACGTTGAGCAGAGGCGGTGTAAACTTAGGCATCAGCTCTGCACTCAAGCTCTTGAAGCTCAAGTACCCCAGCACGGTCAGCAGTATGAAGAGTACTGTGACGTAGATGGGTCGTTGGATAGATAACTTTACGATTTTCATGCTGTGGTTCGCTAAGTCACTCGTTGATAGTCTTGACGGGTAGTCCGTCCGATACGTTGATGAGTCCAGCTACGATGACGCAGTCGCCAGCTTGTAGCCCGCTCAGCACCTCGATGCGGTCACCGATGAGAGAGCCAGCAGTGATCGCTTTCTGCTTAGCCACGCCCTGCTCTACTACATAGACGTGAGCGTCCTTGACGCTACCGACGATAGCGCGGCGGGGAATCAAGATACCATGTGTCTCCTGCTGATTGCCAAAGGATACGGAGACATACATACCAGGGCGAAGCCCTTCGGCGCTTTGTTTGTCTAGCGTTACATCCACGGGGAAGGCGAGCGCGTGGTTTGCCTTGTCACCTACCATAGATATCTTGCCCGTGATCGTCTGACCTGGGTAAAGCTCGCTCTCGACGGAGACTGTCTGCCCCTTGGTGAGCTGCAAGCGCTGGTGCTCGGTTACGAAGCAGCTAGCCTTGAGCTGTGAGTCATCTACGATGTCAAAGAGCTTCGTGCCAGGATTGACATAGCTACCGACCTCTACGTAGCGCTTGTAGATCTGTCCTGAGATAGGTGCTTTGATAGAGGCATCGGTAAGGCGACTGCGACTAGATATGTACCGTCCTTGGGCAGCGACCATCTGCGTGTGCATCGTCGAGAGTTGCTGGTCGGTCACACCGCCCTGATCGTGCGCCTGCTGAAAGCGCTCGTAGTCCTTCTTGGCAGCTTCGTAAGCTACCCGACTAGCCTCGGCATCGGCTCGGAGTGTCTCGGCATCGAGCTGTATGAGGAGCTTGCCCTTGGAGACATGGTCCCCCTCGTCGGCATAGAGCGAGACGACGCGTCCGCCGAGACTGGAGACGAAGGATAGATCTTGCACACCCTCCACGAGTCCATTGGCGGTGAAGTCTGCGGTATAGTTGCTCTCGCTGACTACCTCTGTGCGTACAGCCACGGCCGACTCCTCAGCGAGGAGGGCTTGTGTCTTGGCGGTGGTGGATTGCTTGTTCAGTACTAGGACTAGTACGATGAGTCCGATAGCTAGCACGATGGTTATCGGTAGATAGACTTTTCGTTTCATAACTATATAAGTGTGATGCTATTGAGTTGTTCTGTTATTTCATAAGGTCTCTGATCTCGCCCTTGCTCTTCTTGAGATCTATGTAGGCTTTGATATAGTCACCGAGGGCGTTGGCGTAGGTCATCTGCGCCTGCACGAGCGACTGACTCGCATTGAGCACATCTGATAGCGAAGCTACACCGAGGGTGAAGTTTTGCTGTGCTAGGTCGAAGACCTGTGCTGCGAGGGCTTGGTTTTCCTTTTGCAGTGAGATCGTCCGCTGAGTGTCTTGTAGCTTGAGCGAAGCGTTGAGATGCGCCATGCGGAGCGACTGATCGAGGGAGCGCAGATCCTCCTGCGCCTTGAGCAGATCCATGTGACTCTCGCGCACCTTAGAGAGACGAGAGAGACCGCTGAAGATAGGCACCCGCAGGCTCAGCCCCAGCATCGCTGTCGGGTAACTGTACTGCGTGTTGCCACCGCCAAAGAGCTTGTCGCTCATGTAGTTGTACTGCGCATTGAAGGCGAGAGATAGGGTAGGAATGTAGTCATACCGCTTAGAGCGCTCCTGTAGCTGAGCCATCTTCTCACGCTCTTGTAGTTGCTGGTAGGCGATATGCTGTGCGGGGTCAAAGGCTGTTGCGCCACTCTCGGCGATCTCCTGCTGAGCTAGTAAATCTAGGTCTAGCGGAGCTATCACGATCGGCTCTGTGACCTCTAGTCCCATCTGTAGCTTGAGGAGGTTCTTCTGCACCTCCAGACCACTCTCTATGGCTGCTTGCTGTGTCTTGAGGTTGGTCAGGTTGACCTTGAGACGATCCACGTCTACTTTTTTGATCAGACCACTGGAGTAGCTAGCCTCCATCGTGCGGAGCATCTTGTCCACTAGCTCTACACTATGCCCCATCTGTTCGGCGGCATACTGTGTGACTTGAGCTCCATAATATAGTGTCGCCGTCTGGGCGATCACATCCTCCTCGGTCGAGGTGGCAGCCAGCGTCGCCATACGCTCGGAGACCTTGGCAATGTCGAGCGTGTTAAAGAGCGACATATTGAGGATCTGCTGATTGACGGCAACTCCAGCATTGGCGTTGTACTGCGTGCCCATCTCGATGGTCATATACTGCGAAGCGTTGGGTTTGCGCATATTCTCGGGGAGCATATTGTTCATAAAGTTTGGCATGATGAACTTAGCCTTCTTAACGTTGTCATTTAGCGCAGCCGACCCGCTGATCTGAGGCATCAGAGCTCCGATCACCTCTTTGCGAGCCTGCTTCGCTTTCTCCTGATCATAGGATGACTTCTTGACATTACTATTGTGCTGCACAGCATAGTTGAGGCATTGCTGTAGCGAGTAGCTCTCCTGAGCATAGCCTGAGGCTACGAGCAGGAGCAGGCTGATGAGGAGCAGCCCAGTGCGACGATTAGATTTTATCATGATTGTGGTGTGTAAACTAATTCCCTTGTGTCGAGACGATAGCTCGTAAGTGATACTGTAGTATGGAGGCGAAGTAGTTGCCCGAGGGCCACGGCTTACTGCGAATCACTGCCTGTATGTAAAAGCCAAATATCGAGTAAGACATATACTCGCATACGAAGGGGATGTCTAAATCGGCCCTATAGAGACCCGTCCGGACGCCCCGCTGTAGATTGGCCGTCATCTTCTCGCCGAAGTAGTTAGACCCCATGACATGCTCCAGCATCGCCTGGTCGGGATTGCTACGCATCAGGTCGGAGAAGAAGACGGGGTTCAGCGTTACGAAGAGCTCGTCTAGCTGTGCGAAGCACTTTGTCAAGCTCTCTATGGCACTCACCTCCTCGTCATCGAGTATCGAGAGCACACGCTGAAAGTCTTCCGCAATAGCGTGCACGCACTCCTTGAGTAACTCCTCCTTGGAGCTGAAGTTATTGTAGAGGGTCTTCTTCGTGATCCCCATCTTGGTAGCCATCTCATCGAGCGATAGTCTGAAGCCCTCTTGCTTGAGTATGCTGATCGCCTTGGCTACATACTTATCCTTGCGACTATTTGTATTCATACGGTCTATATTTAAGACGTTTCGATTTGAAACTAGGACTGTTTCGTCTTACATTACGACGCAAAGGTACACTTTTTTCAATACAAAAGTGTAATCAGTGTAGTTTATTCTCGGATATTTGGTGAAAAGAAGAAGAAACAGTCGGACTAGATCGTCCTTTCAAGTGACGAAAAGCTTGTATTTAGGCGCATCTAGGTCGAAAAAGAGAATCCCCACGTAGGAAATCGAAAATCCCCACGTGGAGAAGAAAAAATTCTTCGGAGGAATGAAATGAAACTTCGGAAGAAATGATTCGCATCCACGTGGAAAAAGAAAGATAGCCACGTGGGGATTTGATGATTTCCACGTAGCTATTATTGTTTCCGGAAACAATCGAAAGAATCGTCTTTATCATACCAGGGCTGATGCATTATAATATAATGACCTCGTCTATGCCGTGCTTGTCGCTCATGTGCAGTTTCTGAAAAAAACGACTATGATACATCGGCTCTGGCTAGGTAAATTCAACGCTGGGACGTTACAATAATTTAGAGCCGACTACATATCGAAACGGCACCGTGTAGGGGAAAAGTGATTTCCACGTGGATATTTCAAAATCTCCACGTGGAGAATTTTTATTTCCCAGGTAGGAAATAAAAAATTCCTCGGAGGAATCAAATGAAACTTCGGAGGAAATGAATGACGCCCACGTGGAAAATAAAAAATATCCACGTGGAGATTTGAGATTTTCCACGTGGATATTCGAGAAAGGAGGGAATCGGACGAATTTCCCCGTAAAGATATGTAAATAGAGGCTAGAGATTAGAGGTTAGAAATTAGAGGGCCGGGCTGACACATCATATATAGTGACCTCATCTACGCCTCGCTTGTCGCTATGTGTAGCTCCTGACAGAGCGATTATAATGCGTCAGCCCTGTCTTGGCTGCCGTGGCCGATGTCGATTTCTAGTGTAGGGGGCTGCCAGAGAGCTGGTCGTGGAGCTGTCGCAAGACGAGGAGCGACTCGGGCCCCATATTGAAGAGCAGGTCGAGGATGCTGAGATTGGCGACGAAGCCGAGCGAACCTGTGAAGACCTGGTAGTACGAGACGGAGGCGATAGCCTCTTCGGTCGCTGTGCTGGCTGTGGTGATGGGTGGCAGAAGCTGTGAGCACAGGTCAGCTGAGGTGCCGACATATTGCTCTGTCTCTTGCCACTGGTAGGGCAGGTGGATGAGTTGGCAGATGCGTGTGATGAGCCGCTTGTTGTGCTGATAGAGCGATGTGGCTCGGCGCGCTTTGTCGAGGTAGAGTGGCGCTAGGTCGGAAGCGTAGTACTCGTAGTAAGGTGATGCGCCGTAGCAGGTCTCTATGGTGTACCAGTGCTTGTGCCGCCAGTTGTCATGCTCAGCGATCTGCACCGACTGTACAGGGCACTGCTGTGAGGAGCCCGCGAGGACAGGGATAGAGAGCTTCATCACCCCCTCAGCACCAACGATGGCGCAACGATTGCGGTAGGTTTGCTTCTGATAGTACTCGTGCGCCTCTATACGGGTGGAGCTGTCCAGCAGATAGCTCATATAGGCGACTGAGGGAGCGTATGCCGTGGGGAGCACTACCATATTACTGTTGCTGTGATCTCTGAGCGGTGGATCGGTCCGAGGTGACGCGAGTCTATTGTCTCAGCTGTGAGTGGAGGCTTGGCTAAGAGCCAGTATTCATCTGGTGCCAAGACCACTTCGTAAGTGCTTTGCTGTAAAGGCTGGGGGAGTGGCATAATAAAGGTTTGCCGGCTACGCTTGCCCAGGACCAGGAGCTTGCCCTCGGTAAAGCGCAGGGTATCGCTTGGTTCGCCCACAACTCGTAGCACGAGCTTGCTCCCAGCTAAGCTGTCGGCTGTTAGCGTGAGGAGCACATTGTCGCCTCGATGTGGCTGTGCGATGCGGCTCATCAGGTGGTAGCTGGTGCCACTAGCTGTGGGCTGGCGATAGACAAAGAAGAAGAGACGTCCGACGATGATGAGTCCTACCATGATCGTCGGAAGTACCCAGCGTAGCCAGGTGGCTCGTCTCTTCGTCGCTATGTCAGAGTGGCTGGCCATGTATCGTGTGCATCATACGTCTCCAGCGTATCTTGCCGCCCCAGAGACCTAGATCCTTGTCTAGCGAGAGCCAGAGGAGAGCTGGACGCCCTACGATATGATCCTCAGGCACGAAGCCCCAGTAGCGACTATCGGCCGAGTTGTGGCGGTTGTCACCCATCATATAGTAGTAGTCCATCCCAAAGGTATAGTGCGTAGCAGGCTCCCCGTCAATGAGGATGGTGCCATCGGGACGCTGCTCGAGGGCGTGCCCCTCGTAGTTGTGTATGCATCGGCTGTAGAGTGCTAAGGTTTCGGGCGTTAGCTCGATGGTGAGCCCCTTGCGTGGTATCTGTAGTGGGCCGTAGTTGTCACGGGTCCAGCCGAGGTTGTAGCCTACGGGGTAGAGATTGGTGTTGGGGTCTTGTGACACAACGATCTTAGCGACACGGCTATCACTGGCTAATTGCTGACGCATAGTCTCCGTAAGAGGAAGCAAGTAGAGTGCCTGCAGATCGCTGGGCTCGACACCAGCTAAGCCCATCTCCTCTAGATCGGCTGTCGTGAGCTGTGATGCGGAGACCACATGCTGGTCGTCGAGGCTAATGCCTAGATGCTTAAGCTCCTCAGCGGAGAAGTAGCCCCCACGGGTAGCGACCCAGTAGTTGAGCTGCATTTGCTCAGGGCGGTCCTGCAGTTTGCCGTCAATATAGATATCGTTGTTGCGTATCTCGATGAGGTCGCCTGGTAGTCCCACACAGCGCTTCACATAGTGGTCACGACGATCCACGGGGCGGTAGACGATCTTGCCAAAGACCTCCGGCTGAGCCTCCAGTGCAGCCCGTCCGCCATACATCTCCTTGAGGTAATAGTAGTCGGGGTTGGTCACCTTGGTTGTTACGGTATCGCCCGTGGGAAAGTTAAAGACGACCAGGTCTCCACGCTGTACCTTTCGGATGCCTTTGAGTCGCTTGTAGGATAGCTGTGGCTTGCTGAGGTAAGACTCACGGCCGAGGAAGCGGTTTTGCGTTAGTGGCACCTGCAGCGGAGTCATCGGCATACGGGGGCCGTAGGTCACTTTGTCCACAAAGAGGTAGTCACCCACGAGGAGCGTCTTCTCCAGTGAAGAGGTGGGGATGGCGAAATTCTGAATGAAGAAGATGCTGAGCAGATGCACGCCGATGACCGCCCAAAGGAGGTCTGCCAGTAGCGAGACGAAGCCCCGCAGCGTCTTGTTCTTGATGTTGCGATACCAAGACCAATTAATGAGCTTGGTAAAGTAGTAGTCCAGGATAAAGGGGAGGAAGACCAACCAAAAGGGCCCCGCCCAGAGTATGCAGAAGAGGAGGTAGAGGATCGGTATGACGATGGCTACAATCTTCTGAAAGAGGGTCTTGTCTTGCCAGTGAAACTTGATTTTCATAGCGTGAAGGGTCTGTGTGGGTAGGACTATTTGTGTAGGATGAGGTCACGCATAGACCAGACGCCTATGGGGTGCTGCAGAAGATACTCGGCGGCGAGGGTGGCTCCTAGCGCAAAGCCCCGACGGCTATAAGCCTCGTGGCGAAGCGTTATCTCGTCGATGTCAGAGTGGTAGATGACGGAGTGGATGCCAGGCACCTCGCCCTCCCGGATTGCCTCGATGCCGAGAGAGCCATCGTGTGTCTCTACGCCTAGATGCCAGTCATGTAGCGAGGGGGTCTGCTCGATCAGCCCCTCGGCCAGTGTGATCGCGGTGCCACTCGGAGCATCAAGCTTGTGTATGTGATGCGTCTCCTGAATGCGTGGCGTGTACTCGGGATAGGGAGCCATGAGCTGTGCGAGTTGCTCGTTGAGGATCATCATCAGATTCATCCCGAGGCTAAAGTTAGAAGCTGCAAATAGCCCACCACGACCGGAGCTTTGCACCTCAGCCTTGAGCTCCTCTAGTTGCTCCTTCCATCCTGTACTGCCCGTGACCACGGGTAGTCCCGCCTTGAGGGCAGCCTGGCAAAGCTGGTAGCCACTCTCAGGGGTGGAAAACTCAATGGCGACGTCGGCTTCTCGCAGAGAACCATCCTCCAGTAGGGCAGCGTCAGCCTTATCTATACGAGCGACCACCTGATGTCCGCGCTGGGTGGCGACCTCTTCGATCATGTGCCCCATGCGTCCGTATCCGAGTAAAGCGATTTTCATAGTAGTTAGTAGCGGTTTGATAAGCAGGTGTGCGTGAGGAGCGATATGTCTCCTCACAGCACACGTCGTGTAGGGTTTTACTTCTTAGCTTCCTTAGTCTCCTTAGACTTAGCTTGGTAAGCAGCGTTGAGGAAGTCGATGACTTCTTGGGTAATGTCAAAGCCTTCGCCAGCGTACATGACCCCCTCCAGACCTACGGAGGTGAGGATCAGGTCGTACTTCTTATCAGCGTTGAAGGCTTTGAGCTGAGCGGTCACCTCATCGTGTAGAGCCTTCTGAGCATCTGCTTGTGCTTTCATCGCCTCCTCGGCATAGCGCTGCTCTAGCTGAGCACCCTCTTGCTGCATAGCGGTGATGCGCTTCTCCTCGGCATCGACCTGAGCCTGAGAGGTGAAGAGTCCCTTCTGAGCCTTCTCCATATAGCTCGCATAGGCTTTTTGCGCCTGCTGCGCCTTATTGGCAAGAGTTTGCTGATTACGCTTGAGCTGAGCCTCTATCTGTTTGTTTGCATCGACATAGTACTCGTAGTTCTTGTAGAGCGAGTCGAGAGATACGACGCCTATCTTGAGCTGGTGCGTAGGATCGGCAGTAACTGCAGTCAGGCTGTCCGAAGTTGTGGGTTGACCATTCTGTTTTTTATTGCAGCTACCGAGTAGGAGAGACGCAATGAGTAGGGGGAGTAGGAGGATAAACTTCTTGTTCATATAGATGTTGTGTTGATTTGACTAAAGGTGGGGAGAGGATTATTTCGGATCATCGGCCAGGCGGTCGGCTAGGTTTTGTCTTGTAGCCAGCTCCGCCATCTGCTTGTTGGCGCATCCTATACCTCTCTTCTTAAGAGCTTTACTATCCTCTATGTGCGAACTCTGAGGGCTCTTGTCTCCCTTGACGATCAGTCGCAAGGCGAGCAGAACTACGGCGAGTCCGATGAGGATAATGGATATGATGATGAGTTTCATAGTTTTTCTTAGTATATTTGCAGAGGGAGAGTAGCACGATGCTACAGCTCTCAGGTAGACAAAGGTATACCTTTTGTCGGACTTACGCACGCATTTGAGGTGACAAACTGATATCGTGTGGCAGTTAACAAGCTTATATTCTAACTTTTCAAAGCAATAAACGATGCAAATAACAGATCTAACTCACATGCCCATCTGGCAGCACTTCTACGAAATCACCAAGATTCCTCGCCCCTCAAAGCATGAGGAGCAGATATTGGCTTTCCTCAAGAAGTTTGCCGAGGAGCATAATCTAGACTATGCACAGGATAAGACTGGCAACATCGTCATCCGCAAGGGTGCTACGCCTGGTATGGAGGACCGCGAGACTATCATCCTCCAGGGACATATAGATATGGTCTGCGAGAAGAATAGTGACGTAGAGCATGACTTCTACAAGGACCCTATCAAGACCAAGATTACCGATGGATGGATTCACGCTGAGGGCACGACCCTAGGTGCTGACAACGGTATCGGTGTCGCTGCAGGGCTAGCAGTACTAACTGACCCCACTGTAGAGCATGGTCCCGTCGAGTGCCTCTTTACAGTAGATGAGGAGACCGGTCTGACTGGCGCCATGGGTATCGAGCCAGGCTTCGTCGAGGGACGCATCCTCCTCAACCTCGATAGTGAGGACGAGGGCGAGATGTTCATCGGCTGCGCTGGTGGTATGGGTACGATGGCTTTCTTTGACTACACCACAGAGGCTACGCCCGCTGGGCAGATAGCTCTCGAGGTGAAGGTAAGCGGCCTCAAGGGCGGACACAGCGGTGGCGACATCCACGTCGGTCTAGGCAATGCCAATAAGCTCCTCGTGCGCTACCTATATAAGGTACTCAAGGAGGTGCCCGAAATGCGCCTAGCTATGATCGATGGCGGTAATCTACACAACGCTATCGCTCGTGAGGCTAAGGCTGTCATCACGATCCCTGCCAATCGCAAGGAGGATCTAGCTATCTGGGCAAATGAGATGGACGCTGAGTTCCGCAATGAGCTCAAGAAGGTCGATCCTAATGTCAACCTCCGTGTGGAGACAACCACAACGCCTAAGGAGGTTGTCGACAAGAAGACGGCTGACAGGGTCATCCGCACGCTCTACGCTTGTCCTCACGGTGTAATGGGCATGAGCCACTCGCTAGAGGGACTCGTAGAGACCTCTACCAACCTAGCCAGTGTCAAGATGCAGGAGGGCAATGTGATCAGCATCGAGACGAGCCAGCGCAGCTCTACCGAGTCGCTCAAGGAGGATGTAGGCAATATGCTCCTCGCACTCTTTGAGCTAGCTGGTGCACGCACAGAGGTACGTGACGGCTATCCCGGCTGGGCACCTAACCCCGACTCTGAGATCCTAAAGGTTGCTGAGAGCACCTATCGTGAGCTCTTTGGCAAGGATCCCGAGGTCAAGGCTATCCACGCAGGTCTCGAGTGCGGTCTCTTCCTCGCGAAGTATCCTTACCTAGACATGGTCTCTTTCGGCCCAACGATGCGTGACGTACACTCACCCGCAGAGCGCATGGAGATCAAGACGGTGGAGATGTTCTGGCGTCACCTCGTAGCGATCCTCAAGAACGCTCCTAAGCGCAAGTAATCACAGCTAAGACTGCTGACCTACCAGTCGGCAGAATAAAAACAACGAGAAGGCTCAGTCGCAGCGATGCGGTTGAGCCTTCTGCACTTAGTGCTCTTTATACGACAAGAAAGCGGAAACAATAAAAAGGCGAGAGGGGCGCTACCATCCCGGTAACACCCCTCCCTATCACATACACTAAACAAATTATTGTCTCTTCAATTCGTCGCTATCGGTTTAGCCGATGTGTACTCCCAGTGGAGAGTCTTATCGTCTGTCGCTAGAGGTGGACGAATTGAGTTATCTCTTGCCCGCCTTACTCGTGGTCGTGGCCATGGTCATGATCATGGTCATGGTCATGGTGATGATCACCAGGAGCATCCTTGGAGAGGATCACGGTGCGAGCTACCATCGACTCATTGCCCGAGCGATCCACGCAGTAGACGAGGAGGTGATACTCACCCGGTGTTGCATCGGCTGGTATCTTGATGTCGTGGTGGTGGATAGAGGCGTTGCGCTGGTTGACGGTGTACTCCTTGTTGAAGCTAAAAGGCTTCGTCTTGTCATCACCGTGACGTAGATCGCGGGTGTGCGAGTGCCCGTCGAAGTTGTTGTGGACGTCGATCTTGTACGACTTGACGAGGTCGTTGTCCGAGAGCTTCATCTCGAAGTGTACGCCATGCTCGTCTCCGATGCGGAGTGAGTCATTGTCTTCGGGCTCGATGAGCTCGATGACAGGCTTGGTGGTGTCGATGGGCTCCTCTTTGCAACCTGTGAAGGCTGTCGCCAAAGCGAGACAGCTGAGGAGCGTGATTGATGTGAAGATTGATCTTTTCATCATAGTATTGAAGATTAGAATGATAGATTGATTGTTAGCAATAGGTTTCGTCCAGCCTCAGGGAGATTGACTCGCCTGTAGTAACTCATGTGGTCATAGTAGCGGCTGTTCAAGATGTTTTGGATAGCTAGAGAGATGCGGTAGTTGCTCTGTCTGAGCTGTCCGTCGTAGGTCACAGCTAGGTCTAGTAGCGTCGCTGTGCCAGGTGTCGGCGCCTCATTGCGCGCTATGCGATGCTGAGGAGCGATGATGCGATGCTTGAGCGAAAGCGCCCAGTGGGTAGGGTGCCAGGTCAAGTCGTGGCTCAAGCGTGCTGGTGGCGAGTAGGGTAGCGCTAGGCGGTCTGCTACATTGTAGGTGTAGACGTAGTCACCCTGCAGGTGGTAGTCCCACTGCGGATGCAGATGCCAAGTGCCCTCCAGCTCGACGCCTGTGAAGAGTGCCCGTGTGGACTGGTAGCGGTATATCTGTCCCGAGTGGGGCAGTATGGACCACTCACCCGAGGGCTGCAGGAAGATGTAGTTGGTAAAGTAGGTCACAAAAGGAGATACCGTGCAGCTCCACAGATCATTATGAAAGCCCACCTCGCTATCTAGTAGCCACCCCTGCTCACTGCCCAGCGAGGGGTCGCCCACCTCATGGCGGAAGGTGCCGTGGTGGATGCCATTTGCTGCAAGCTCGTAGATGCCTGGCAGGCGAAAGCTTCTGCCTAGATTAACCTTCCAGAGCCAATGCCGATTGATCTGCCAAGATAAGCCGACACTACCCGAGAGGTCGTGCCACCTCCGCTCGCCCTCCTGACTGCTGTAGTAGTACTGCGCCAAGGTCGCCGAGGACTCGCCACGCTCTTTGAGGTAGTCAGCTAGGTAAGGGTCGTGGTAGGGACTCATTGCTATGTAGCCTAGATCGTAGCGCAGGCCACTGGTGAGGTGTAGCCCCTGGGCTATGCGTCCCTGATAGGTTAGGCTCATACCGCTCGTCGCCCGCTGGTAGTCTGGCAGGAGGAAGCCGTAGCCTCTCCGCTTGTGCCACTGGTACTGACCATCAGTGGCTAAGGTCCACTTGCCACCCCACGGGGCGTAGTAGCTGGCCTGCAAGCGTGCTGAGACAGTCTTGAGGTCAAACTCAAACTCCAAGTCTGCGTCCTGCACGGGTCGTTGCATCGTCCCGTAGTGGGTGTGGAAGGCACTAAGCTCACGGCGCAAGTTCTGCTGCCAGCCTAGCTCGCCGACCAACTGCCACTGCGGAGAGACTTGCCACTGCAGAGAGCCCTGCGTAGATAGCTGACGCACCGTGCTGTAGGGTAGCTCGATGTTGTATCGACTCTTGTCCGATAGCACACGCTTGAGATCTGGCACGCCATGAGCTCCTGGGAAGAATCCACTGCGCTCGCCATTGACAGAAGCTTGCAGCGAAGCTTTGACCTGCTCTCCTAGCCATTCGTAGCGTAGTTGCGAGGCGTAGGTCTGTGTGGCACTATTCTTTAGCCTACGATTATATATAGGTATCCAGCGGGTGAGGTAGGTGATGCTATCGGCTGTCACATTGCGGTCGCCATGATACTGACCGCTCATACGTAAGCGGATGTGGTGCGCTCCGTGTAGGTAGCCCATCATGAGACTGCCTCCGCCACCCATGGTACTGCTTTGCCCCATCATGGTATAGGAGCCGTAGAGACCTTGCTTGTGAGGAATCGAAGCCGGCTGCCTCACGATGACTCCCCCTAGGGCGTCACTGCCGTAGAGTAGGGAGCCAGCACCCTTGATCACCTGTACGGGGTCTTGGTCGAAGGCGTCCACCTCCAGCCCATGGTCGGCACCCCACTGCTGCCCCTCCTGCTTGAGGCCGCCATCGACATAGGCGATGCGGTTGAAGCCTAGACCACGGATCACTGGCTTACCGTAGCCAGAGCCGATCGTGATCACATTGACCCCAGGTAGCGTGCTCAGTGTCGCTGCAAAGTTGCCCGTAAAGTGTTGTGTCAGATAGGTGCTGTCGAGCCACTCGATCGTCTGACCGATACGCATGGTCTGGAGCCGCTTGCTATTAGCCCGCACCTCTACCGTCTGGAGCGTCTCGTCAAATGTGTGAGGCTCTAGTGCGACACTATCAGATCTCAAGGCGAACGGCTCAGCTAGAGCCACCATCGGGATGAGATATAGTAGTAGATAGCAAATGTATCGACAATACATCGCAAAAATGTTATTAACCAGTGAATGTAAGGAGATCGTGCGCACCACTATACCGATAGCTTAGCTCACACACAGCGGAGGAGCAGGCGTACGTATAGGATTGCGTCACATAGATATGGTCTAGCTATGCTAGGGAAGAGGAGAGCGACATTAGGGTCGCTCACACCTTGGGCTGTCAGCCAAGGTCAGCACAGCAAGCGGAGCATAGGCGTAGAGCTAGTCCGCTTGTAGCCACACAGTTGATAGGAGTGTGGCTAGCAGTATCTCACTGGTGGGGCTCTTAGAGCTTTGCCCTCTCTCAGGGCTAGGTGTACAGCTTCGGGTTGCAACTCAGGAGCGGGGGCATCCCACTCGTCCACTGCAAAAGAAGGTGCTACGGCACACTGGTCGGTGATGCCGAGATGAAACTCGCAGACGGGGCAGGTCACGTTGTTGACCAGATAGACCTCTGAGCTAGCTTCATGATGCTCCTCACCGTCAGTGTCAGACTGAGAGGTAGCATAGTTTATCTCCGAGAAGGCCCTTGCGTCATGCTGGTGCACAGCTTGTCCCATCAGAGCCAGTACGTATACTAGCCCCAATAGCACAGCCGTCATTCGCGTCGGCATATCGATATGTGTGAGTCTTCTCATATATGCTGTATCGCCTGCAAAGATAGTAAAAATATTTTTCCCCGCAAGCGAATCGCTCAGCTCAAATTTGAAATTGTATATGCCCCTACAGGCTCCGCCCTCCACTAGCTACCTTAGTAGCAGATCTGCGGCGAAACTTGGATTAAGGAATAGAACAAGGGCTGACTCCTCCAAAAGAGATGTCAGCCCTCTTTAGAACGACTTTTTGAGCTGTGCGTCTACTACTGAATGTCTAGCTGTAGCTTGACTGGCAGGTCGAAGACTTCTTTGTTTGGTTTAACATCATCACGAATCTCCATATACTTATTCCAAGAAACATTCTTATTCTTAAGGATAGCTCCCTTATCGATAAACTTCATACGGATAGTAATCGTAGGCTTACCGCCACCTATCACCTCCGTTGGTAGTCGGTCAATAATGAGTGTAGGCTTGCCCGTTTCAAACACTTTAAGGTTAGCCCATGCTTCCTTGTCATTAGCTCGTATGAGATGCTCCGTGGTATAGGGACCTTTATAGCCGTTCTCTATGAACTCCATAAGCGAGGGGAAGCCAAAGAGGACAATTGGAGTCAGGTCACTTCCTACGGGGTAATCTGCACCAAAGCTGGCATTGTCACTCACGATAGAAATCTCTTGAAACTCCCAGTAGAGAGCCCGATCAGGGATATAATACTTGGTGTACTTCTTCTTAAAATATAGATCTCTACGATGAACGACAGGGATGCGACGATAATAAGCTGTATCCCCTATCTCATCACCAAAGAACCAGCCATTGTCTGTATTCACGCCTGTGAGGGTAAGATAGTCGACATTGCGAAGTTTACCATCCACTACCCGACACTTGAAGGTGCGTGGTCTCAATGCCTCTGCCTCTGTCAGCGTGTCTAGACGACTCCTAGATTGGTATTCGTTTACAGACAAATAGCATGGGGCTAAAGTCTCAAAAACAAAGTTGTTGCAACTGACCTCGCTCTTGGGCATATAGCAACTAGTTACCCCAACTGCTAGCAAAAGTGCAACTGATAGGGCTACAAGAGCATTCCTAATAATTCGCTTCATATAACCTTTTCGTTTAACGGGTTGAGTGTTAGGATTATTTCGATATGTAGAATGTAGAGATATCGTAATGCGCTTATTTTGTTGCGTTTGTTTTTATTTGTCGATGCCCTGCGGGCAAAGGTAGTGAAAAAAAACAGATCAAAATGGCTTGTGAAACGCGTAGATTCAACTATCCAATGAATTGGTTTCGTCGAGCTTTTGATAAAAAAGCTGTCCAGGAGTTAGAAACGTGCGTTTTATTGGCTAGCACTCCATTTTTTAGTAGCTTTGTAACATCGTAGTAACGATAGCGTGATCCGTGCTGGCTACCTTTGCATCGTGTCTTGGTAGGCTCATGGCGACCTCCGCTAGTTGCTACGGCATTACATCCAGTTAATCTGATATCCAGCTAATCTATGACAAATAAGACTTATCGTCTACTCTTCACACTACTAGCACTCTCTTGGGGTCTATTCCTGACCGCTGCTTGCCAGCCCAATGGACAGCAAAGAGGTGCCGAGCAGCCTCAGAGTGAGACCAACCAGACATTTCTAGCATCGCAGCAGGACTACGACCTGCGTGTCGCTGGCACCGCTTGGGAGGCTGGCGACCAGATAGGTATCTACGTGCGTCGCACAGCGCAGAATACGACCTGGTCGGCTGAGCAACTACAGCATAGCAACCTGCACTACAGGACCACTCGTGGTGGGGGCATCGCGACCTTCGATCCCGCTGACGAGCAGCAGAAGGTGCAGTGGAACTCATCGATGAAGTATGACATCCTCGCTTACTACCCCTACAATGCTCAGACGCAGGGGGGCAAGATTGCTTACAGTGTCGCCAATCAGACTACGCTCAAGCCGCTGCTTATCTCGGACAATCTCTCAGCCATTGCACCCGATGTCGCAAAGGAACTAATCTTTCGTCAGGCACTCGCCTCGCTCCGCTTTGAGATGCGCAGTGAGGATGGTGGCTCTCTAGAGGGTGTCCAGGTGCGCATCGTCGGTATGCCGACGACAGGTTCGCTAGACCTTTATAGTCGTCAGTGGCAGGTCGATGACAACTCTACGGCTGAGATTTCTGTGCCAGTCACCGTCTCGGGCGCTACCGCTAGGGCCACTGTGCTGATACTACCTATCGAGACGACCACGAGCGAGATGAAGGTACTCTTCACCCTGCCCAACGGACGTACCTACACCTGGCCACTACGTGAGGGGCAAAGCCTCGTTATGGGACAGCAGCGTACCCACACCATCACGCTCAAGGATACTGGCACGGGCAATGTCACAGAGGTTGGCCGTTACTTAGAGCTACCCGCCAAGACGGCGCTCCCCAATACGCTGGAGGTGCAGCACATGCTCCCGAGCAACCGCTCGGCACGCAACTACTTCCTACTATATGATACGAAGATGCACCTAGCTCACTATGTCGCTTATCCGCTCTACAAGGACTTAATAGAGAAAAAGGTTGATCGCACTAATGCTTGGGGCTATGATCCGGATATCTCTAAGGCGTATCAACCAAACCTGACGGGGGCTTATAGAGGAGGCTACTCTCGAGGACACCAAATCCCCAGTGCAGATCGACGCTCCTCTCGGGCGAATAATGCCAGCACGTTCTACTACTCCAATATGGTTCCTCAAAATCAAAGACATAATGGTGGTATCTGGAGTCGTCTAGAGGGTGATGTACGCACGCTTGCTGGTGGTGTTGACACACTCTATGTAGTAACGGGCGTAGGCTTTAACAGCACAAACTATCAGTACACTCAGGATCAAAGTAATGTGGACTGCCCGATACCAGACTACTTCTATAAGGTAGTCGTATGGCGCGACAAGCAGCAGCGCTGGAACTCCAAGGCGTGGTGCATACCACACGAACCACTCACTGGAAGTCCCGATCCTTACAAGACTACGCTCAGTGAGATGGAGGCGAAGACAGGCTTTGACTTCTTCCCTGCGCTCAACGATGTCAACGTACTTGATAACTAACCTGCAGCCGACCTACTATTATGAACAAGATACTAACGACAATCTCTATACTACTCACGACGCTACTCCTCGCTACCTCTTGTACCAAGGAGCAGTCTCGCTGCTCCACTTGCCCCGATGCAGACGGTGCGCAAGCTAAGGACTACATAGTCTTCAAGAGCAACATACGTCTCGATGGCAAGGAAGTACGCGCCACGGACGAGCGCTTTGACGTGAGCGATCAGATCGGTGTCTATGCACGTGGAGCGGAGGAACGCAATAACCTGCACTACCACGCCGTCCCTGGGGGAGAGATAGCCATCTTTCACCCCACGACCACGTCTGACCGCATCTACCCCAGCACTGTCAAGGAGCTAGACTTCTACGCTTACGCTCCCTACCGCACAGCCGTTCAGAAGGGGATCATACACCTGAATCTCATCCAGGAGCCCGTCGACCTCCTCTGGGCTCATCACCGTGAGGTGGCACCTCGTGTAGATAAGAAGGAGTACACGCTCCTCTTCGGGCACGTCCTCTCACGCATCGTCTTCACCATACAGGGACTTCCCGCGGGTGTGACGCTGCAGTCGATGCAGCTACAAGGTATGGTCGTCGAGGGCGACTTTGACGTTCTCACGGGCGAGCTGCGCACACCGTATAGTTCGAAGGAGACGCTCCCGCTCACCGTTGGTGCAGACAAGCACTCTGCTTCGTCTCTCATCCTCCCTAAGGATATTGTGGACGCACAGCTACAGCTCACGCTCAGCAATGGGCGCACCTACACCAAGGAGATAAAGCAGCTAGACATCATCAGCAACAAGATTTACTACTACAACATCACTCTCGACGAGCAGCAGGGAGGTATATCTATAGACCTTGTCAACGGACAGATCGTGGACTGGGAAGACGATGGCACCATTTCCAATATCGTTGCCACTCCGACCGAAACGCCCACTCCCACGCCAGAACCTAAGCCAGCTGGTGAGAATATTTATAATGTAGACCTCACACAGGTAGCTCGCGCACTACCGCTCAATGATGACTTCGCCAAGGGGGGTAAGGACCACGATCCCTTTGCACTCCCAGGCTGGCTCAACAAAGCACTCGTCGGTTCGCGTGACTTCCAGAAGCGCTCTTACGGCGATGTACACTATGCTCAGGCCAGTGCCTATAAGTCTGCCGATCCAGTAAATAAGTGTGTCCTCATCACGCCTCGTCTGCAGATGACAGCTGGCTCTAGCTATACGGTAGAGCTAACTTACAGCTCAGGACACACCAACGGTGCTACCCTCACTGTCCAGCAACTAGACAAGGATGGAGCACTCGTCAAGACCCTAGAGGTCATCAATGACACCACAGCCCCAGATGGCTATGGCAATCAGCACTACAAGAAGAGCTACGCTATCGCAGGCTCTGCTGAGGCTGGCTATATAGCCCTCCTCTACGAGGCTTCTCAGGAACCTCTCCACTCCACGACTTATCAAGTCGAGGCTCTAACTGTAAAATAACAATCAATTAACTATCACTTTAAATACTACAAGACATGAAGAAACTACTTGTCGGTGCACTCGCACTACTCGCACTCACGGCCTGTAACAAGGACTGCAAGGATGCAGCACTCCAGCAGGAGGCGATGCAGTTTGGGTCAAACATCCCAGCGCTCAATCTCCGTATGGCAGGCAATGCCTTCGAGGCTAACGATGCTATCGGTATCTCTATGACTGGTGACGCTACCGCTACCAACGTCGAGTACAAGACCACCGCAGGAGGCGCTACCGCAACCTTTGCACCTGCTGCTACTGGACTAACCTTTGCCGAGGGGCAGACGGTCAACTTCGTTAGCTACTATCCTTACAGCGCTAACGCTACGACTGATCTAGCTATTGACCTGACCAACGCTCAGACCGATGTCCTCTACTCCAATAACCTGACGGGCATCAAGACCGCTAAGGACGCTACGGGTGCTAACCACGTACTACAGTTTACGCACAAGCTAGCTCTCGTGAGCTTCACCATGACCGGTCTACCTGCTGGTACGACTATCACCTCAGCTCAGCTAGAGGGCATCGTGACCACCAGCTCGATGAAGATCGCTGATGGTACGCTCACCAACGGTACGACAACGGCTACGCAAAAGCTACAGCTCGCTGCTGGCACCTTCGCTCCAACGATCGTCATCCCCGCTACCAATGCTAATGCTAAGCTAGTCATCACGCTCAGCGACGGCAAGAGCTACAGCTACACCTTCCCAAGCCTTGCTCTCCAGTCTGGCAAGAACCATAAGTTCAACGTCACACTCGCATCTGGTGCTATCACAGTAGATCAGGTCAATGGTCAGATCTCTGACTGGGACGTAGTAGATGGTGATGACATCACCGTTAATCCCGATGGTGGTACGGAGCCTACTCCCGATCCCGATCCAGAGCCACAGCCCACTACGGGTGAGCTACTCTTCCCCGGTGCTAACTTCGAGGACTTCGCTGCTTTCACGGGTACGCTAAACCGTTTCGGAGTTGGTGACTACTGCTCAGAGGCTACTGGTGCAGGTCGCACGGGCAATGCACTCAAGGTAAGTGGCACAATGGCTAAGAATGGGTACTTCTTCACGGTAGAGAATAAGAGTGGCAAGGAGTTCACAGGTAAGTCCAAGATCACTTTCTACATCAAGGGTACAGCTACTGGCAAGGGTATCTCTATCAACCTATACCCTGCAGATAATTCGGTGCCAGGACTAACGCAGCAAGGCTACTACGCTTACAACCTGGGCAACATCAACAATGCTGATGTTACCATCCAGGATGCTTCTCATGCAGATAGAAATCAAAATGACTACGCTGGTAGTGTCAGTGCTACCGACTGGGTTAAGGTAACGCTCGACATTGAGGGCAAGGCTCTTGCTAAGAGTGGTAACCTCATTGCCTTCAAGGGCGGTAAGGGTGGCGTCTATGACCTCCTCATTGACGACATCACGATAGAGTAATCAGTCACACCAGCGAGCCTTCGTCGCCTAGTGCGAGAGGCTATCCGCTAACGAATAACGTAGGGACGTACGGCATTGCGCTGTATGTCCCTACGTTCATTTTATCTGGTGCGTCCTGACAAAGGAAGACTGTTGCAATTCAACAGTCTCACAATCTTGCTTGCAAAATTGTCCTGACTTTGCAGAAAGGATGAAGCGCAAGGCACTGAGGGTGAGGTCTGAAGGGAGCATACCTCCGTATGTGACCGAAGCCGAATCCCGAAAGCAACACAGCGATTCGCCTTTATGCAACAGTCTCAAAGGGCTAGAAGTCCGTTAGACCCTAGTGCCACCTAGGTGAAACTCTAGTGCCATAGGTATGAAACTCCAGTGCCATAGGTATGAAACTCCAGTGCCATAGGTATGAAACTCTAGTTCCCTAGGTATGAAACTCTAGTTTCCTAGGTAGGAAACTCCAGTTTCCTAGGTAAGAAACTGTTCGTTTAGCCCTAGATCCCCACAGATCGCTACTCGTCTAGCCGTGCTACGACGGAGAAGAAAAGAAAAAACAGCCCCCTCACCTGCTGAGCGGTGAGGGGGCTGATGCGATGAGCCGCTGGGGCTGCCGTGTGGGCTGTGTGGCTTTCACTAGCCACTAACCACTAACTACTAGATCCGTATCCAGCTCCAGAGGTCGCGCAGAGAGGGTTTCTTGCCCGTGAAGAGGATGCCGACACGGTAGATCCGAGCAGCTAGCCAAGCGATGCCAAAGGCAGTGAGGTAGAGCAGCACGATGCTGAGGATGAGCTCCCACAGGGCGACTCCATAAGGTAGTCGAACCATCATCACGAAAGGTGACGAGAAGGGGATGATACTGCCCCAGAAGGCCATTGTGCCATCGGGATTGTCCATGCTGCCCATAGCGATGTAGAAGCCGAGCATCATGACGAGGACGAACGGCATCATAAACTGGCTGGCATCTTCGTCGCTCGAGACGCTAGACCCGATCGCTGCAAAGAGCGAAGCGTAGAGGAGGTAGCCCCCGATGAAGTAGACGAGGAGCATGATGATGAGCTGTACGAAGTTGATACTCTGCAGCACCTCTAGACTAGACTGCATCTCGGTGACGGAGTCCATACTCATACCGCCAGCGAGTCCGCCCATCTGTGCGGGGTCTAGCTGCGAGAGTGCCGAGAGGTCGTAGACGCCACCCACGGCGACTAGTGAGCCGACGACAAAGATAATCCCCGCAAATATCAACCAGATAGCGACCTGTGTCAGTCCGACGAGGAAGACGCCGACCATCTTTGAGATCATCATCTCGATGGGTCGTACGGTGCTGACGATGACCTCCATGATGCGGTTCTTCTTTTCCTCTAGCACACCGCTCATCACCTGTCCCGAATAGTTCGACATGAAGGCGAGGATGATACCCGAGAGGATCATGCCGATGACACCGGCCAGTGTGCCACTAGACTTAGCCTCTTCGCCCTTGGCATCCCACTGATAGGTGGGGACGGAGATGGTCGTCTCTACATCGTCGATAATCTCGGGGAGTCCCTCTATATCGTACTGAGCGATACGTTGCTCCTTGAGTCGCTCGGTAAAAGCATCATTGATGTAGCGCACGATGCCGTCGGGGAGCTTCTTGTAGGAGTAAAGGCTCCAGCCGTTGGGATTGTTCATCAGCGTGTCTTTTATATAGAGGACCGCTGAGAGTCCCTCCTCCTCGAGCTTCGCCTTGTCGGTATAAGCTTCGAGCGGCTCGGAGCTTTGGATAAAGGTGTAGTACTCGTTGTCGGCCAGCACGTCGCTATAGAGTCCCGTCTCGTCAATGACGGCAACACGCTCGTCACTGAGTGAACTCATACTAACGTAGATGACGATAAAGAAGATAGCTGCAATGAGGATGGGGACGAGGAGGGTGGTGACGATGAAGGACTTCTTCTTGACACGCACCATGTATTCTCGCTCGATGAGTATGGAGAGCTTGGAGGGTGATTTCTTTTTCATAAGAGTGGGTCTGGTTAAAGGGTGGTCGTAGCGGGCTGAGCTTGGGCCGTGGTGGTGCGGATAAATATCTCCTGCATGGAGGGTATCTCCTGTGCAACCTCTAGGAGGTGCAGGTCGGTGGGGACTAGTCCCGCGAGGGCGCGTACGTCACGCTGCTGCGGGTCTTTGAGGCGGACGCGCATATCGTGTCCCTCCCGCTTGATCTCGAGTAGCTCGATCTGCTGCTCGGTCAGAGACTCGACCCAGTTGGGACGATACTCCTCGCCGGCTATGAGTAGCGAGGCGACGCCGTCGAAGTGGCTTCGCTTGACCTCGGTCACATCTCCACGGAGTACCACCTTGCTCTGGTTGATGAGGGCGATGTCGTCACAGATCTCCTCGACGGACTGCATGTTGTGCGTGGAGAAGATGACGGCACAGCCGTTGTCCCGTAGCTCTAGGATCTCACGCTTGAGGAGCTCCGCATTGACTGGGTCGAAACCGCTAAAGGGCTCGTCGAAGATGAGTAGCTTGGGACGGTGAATGACGGTGCAGATGAACTGGACCTTCTGCTGCATACCCTTAGATAGCTCCTCGACCTTACGATGCCACCAAGGCATGATGTCAAACTTCTCAAACCAGTGCTTCAGCTCCTGCTGCGCCTCCTGTCGGGATAGTCCGTGCAGACGAGCCAGGTAGATGGCTTGGTCACCGACCTTCATCTTCTTATAGAGTCCACGCTCCTCGGGCAGGTAGCCGATATGGCGTATATCTTCGTAGGTCATCTCCTGGCCGTTGAGCAGTACGGTACCACTGTCGGCGAAGAGGATTTTGTTGATGATCTTGATGAGGGTACTCTTGCCGGCACCGTTGGGACCGAGGAGTCCGAATACGCTATTGGGCTGGACTTGTATGGAGACATCGTCGAGGGCGAGGTGGTTCTTGTATCGCTTGACGATATGCTCTGCTTCTAGTAAGTATGGCATGAGGCTTTAGAGGTTAGAAGTTAGAGATTAGAGGTTTGGAGTATGTCGAGGGCTCGCTGGTAGGAGGGTATCTCGGCGAGCGGTTTTGCGGTGGTGGTGGCGTAGTCTATCTGCAGGACGAGGTGGGTGAGCCCGTTGGTCATCATCAGGAGGGGTGCGTGATAGTGCGCATTGTAGCGCGAGATCTGGTTGACCGTCTCCTGTGAGAGTGGCACCTCGGGCGCCTTGCACTCGATGAGCGCGAGGACTCGTCCGCTAGGACCGTAGATCATTGCGTCAAAGCGGTCTTGACGTATGGAGCTGGCGACGAGGCTCTCCACCTGTATGGAGAGGCGCGGGTAGCCTAGATGATCCGTGAGATAGTGCAGGAAGTGCTGGCGCACCCACTCCTCAGGGGTTAGCGCGACCATACTCTGACGATAGACGTCGTATATGACCGAACGCCCTGACTGCTCCTCAATGAGAGCAGGGTAGGAGGGTAAGTGGAGGGGTTTCATTAACTTTGCTTCGCACTACTGCTATTAGACGGTGCAAAGTTACCATTTCCACCAATGAAAACAAAGAAAGAGATTGCTACCAATTGGTTAACGAGGTACACCACACGGAGCCTCGAGGAGTTTGCGCCACACATACTCCTGACCAACTTCACGAGCTACCTGCAAGCTTTTGCCAAGAAGATCGGCGAGCCGATCCTAGGCGAGAGCGCCTCGATGCCAAACTGTGGCAATGCGGAGATGACGATGATACACATTGGCATGGGGAGTCCTAATGCGGCGACGATCATGGATCTGCTCTCGGCCATTGAGCCCCGGGCGGTAGTCTTCCTCGGTAAGTGTGGCGGGCTCAAGTCGCAGCTGACGCTGGGGGACTACGTCCTCCCGATTGCGGCGATACGTGGCGAGGGTACGAGCGATGACTATATGCCTCGTGAGGTGCCGTCGCTCCCTTCTTTTAATGTGCTCAAAGCTTGTAGCAATGCGCTCCTCGAGGCGGGCATATCCTATGCGCCGGGGACGGTCTACACGACGAATAGACGGCTCTGGGAGCATGACGAGCGCTTCAAGGAGTACCTGCGCACGACCCATGCGGACGCCATCGATATGGAGACGGCTACGCTCTTTACGGTGGGCTATGCGAATCGTATCCCGACGGGTGCTCTCCTGATGGTGAGCGATATGCCGATGACACCCGAGGGCGTCAAGAGCGACGAGAGCGATAGCTATGTGACGGCACACTTTGCTGAGCAGCATCTCCAGCTCGGCATCCGCACTGTCGAGAGCCTCCGCCAATCTCCCGAGGAGATGAAGAGCATCGTCTTTGACTGGTAGTAAATTATTATAGTAGAGAGAAAATGAAGAGCGTCAAGATCAATGTCGAGTACCTGAAAGTCGTCAACTATGCCTTGTGTCACAACAAGATCCCCATCTGCCAGTCGGTCGACATCGTCAATACCTCTGAGGCACCACTGGAGGATGTGCAGGTACTCTGCGAGGGGGAGTATGTGACTCCGTACGAGAGTACAGAGATCTTGCAGGTTAGTCCTGACGAGACGGTACGTGTAGTGCCCTTTGAGATTGTACCTGATGGTGCTAAGTTGGCTGCGCTCACGGAGCGCATAGTTACGAACTTTACGATTACGGTGACAAGCCAGGGCGAGCGTGTGGGGCAGGAGACTTTTTCGCTAGAGATGATGCCGTATGACCACTGGCTGGGGTCGGTGATTTTGCCACAGATGCTGGTCTCCTTCATCACGCCAAATCACCCCGCTATCACGGCGCTAACGCTCAAGGTGGCTGCAATGCTCAAGCGTATGACAGGCTCCTCCGCGCTAACTGAGTACCAGTCAGGCAATCCCAACGAGGTGCGTCTACAAGTGGCTGCGCTCTTTGCGACCCTTCATCAGGAGGGGATCGTCTATCGCGCTATACCGGCGAGCTATGAGGTCATAGGGCAACGCATCACCATGCCTGATCAGGTCTTAGCGACTAAGATAGGTAACTGTATCGAGCTGACACTGCTGATGGCTAGCGTACTCGAGAGCATCGGTCTGAATAGCGTCGTGATCCTACAGAAAGGGCATGCCTATCTGGGTGTATGGCTTGTGGATGACTGCGCCCTCGTAGGGGTCTCTGACGACGCCTCCTTTATAGAGAAGAAGTGTTCGCAAGGTATCAGCGAGATGCTGGTGCTAGAGTGTACGAAGCTGACCAGCGAGCAGACCTCCTTCGAGCAGGCGATCCAGATTGCAGAGCTCAACCTAGCAGATCACGCACTCTTTGACATCTTTATCGATGTCAAGCGATGTAGACTAGAAGGCATACGACCTCTGCCATCGAAGGCTCTATCTGAGGGCAACTACGCCGTTGCCGCCGCAGGCGTAGCGCATGAGGAGTGTGTCATCAATGTCGTAGAGCATGACCGCTACGATCTGACTCGTATAGCGGATAGCAAGAAGGAGCTGACGAAGTTTGACATCTGGGAGCGCAAGTTGCTTGACTTCTCTCTACGCAACTCGCTCCTCAATACCAACCTCCGTCGCAGAGGTATACAGTTCATATCCTTTGATGTGGCAAGCATCGAGGACTACTTACAGGACGGAAAGGAGTACACCGTTGCTTGTAAGCCAAACGTAGAGTTCTCCTTTGACTCTTCAGAGCAGATCGTCCGCTCTAAGCTTTATCCGCAACTGGAGGCACTGATTCGCAATGATATAGCCCATTGTACGCTGCACACCTACAAGACAGAAGGTGAGACCAATGATATCCTCAAGAACATTTACAAGGTGGCGCGCAGCTCTATTGAAGAGACGGGTGCTAACTCCCTCTACCTGGCTATCGGCACGCTCCGATGGTTTGAGACAGAGCGGAGCGAGACGGCGCGCTATGCCCCGATACTGCTCCTGCCTGTGGAGATGGTCTACAAGAGAGGTAAGTACTGCGTCAGGACTAGAGACGAGGAGATACTACTCAACGTCACGCTGATAGAGTTTCTAAGGCAAAACTATGACATCTCCATCGGAGGTCTAGACCCGCTGCCTAGAGATGAGAGTGGTGTCGATGTGTCGCTCATATTTGCCACAATACGTGATGCGCTCAAGGAGCAGAAGAGATGGGACGTAGAGGAGGAGTGCCTCTTGGGTATATTCTCCTTTAGCAAGTACCTCATGTGGAATGATATCCATGCTAATCATGATACGCTCCGAGAGCATGATATCCTAAATAGTCTCGTAGAGGGCAAGCTCACTTGGCATCCCGAAGAGAGCACCGCAGATCTAAGGCAACTAGACAAAGAGACCTCGCCCGCAGGACTAGCTCTACCGCTGACAGCTGACTCATCGCAGATAGCCGCCATCATAGAGGGGGGCAAGGGACACTCCTTCGTCCTCTATGGCCCTCCAGGCACAGGCAAGTCGCAGACGATCACCAACCTAATAGCCAATGCGCTCTATCAGGGCAAGAGGGTGCTCTTCGTAGCGCAGAAGATGGCCGCCCTAGATGTCGTGCAGAGTAGACTAGAGAAAATAGGACTAGGACCGTTTTGCCTAGAGCTACACTCCAATAAAGCAACCAAAAGGCATGTCCTCACCCAGCTCGAAGAGGCACTAAAAGTAGCGCACATCCTACCACCTGAGGGCTTTCAGGCGCAGGCAGACAAGATCTTTGAGATGCGCAAGCAGCTCATAGACTATATGAATGCGCTGCACGACAAAGATCCTCAGGACAAGCTCTCTCTATACGAGTATATCCTACACTATGAGAGCATAGAGGCAGAGCCTTTGGCAAGCTTCACCTTTGAGGAGCCGCTGGATCAGCTCCTGATGACGGAAGGCGTCAGAGGGGTCGAGGAGCTACTAGGCGCACGGCTAGAGACTGTCGTGAAGTTGGTCGGACAGCCTGCGATCCACCCCCTGAAGGGGCTCAGACTAGACCGAGCCATGCTGACAGATAGCTCTGGGATCGTGGAGGAGATGCGTCGTAGCCAAGAGACTCTGAGGCAAGCACTCACGCATCGTGAGGATCTCCAGCAGACGAAGGAGCAGCAAGAGCAAATAGTGAGAGACAATGCCCCAGAGATCCTAGCACAAGACGTAGAGCAGCTCCGTACGGAGTGGCGTGCGGCAAAGGCTAAGTGGTTCATTCCGCGCTTTTTTGCCAAGCGCAGCTTCATGAAGCGGCTCAAGCAGTTCAACGCATTCATCACCGAGCCTGAGGTAGACAAGTTGATCGATGACCTAACCCTTTATCACAAGAGGCACGAGGAGATCGAACAGCTAAGGACTATCTTATCCCGCCACTTCGGGCTAGAGACTCCAGAAGATACGATGCCAGAGGCCGCTACGATAGAGGAGTCTATTGATCAGCTAGACCGCTGGAGCACCCACTCAGACAAGATGCGAGACTGGCTGCACTGGTCTGAGTACGCCGATGAACTGGAGTCTCATGGTCTCGGCTGCGTCGTAAGGACCATGTATCAGGAGGAGCATCAGCCCGCTCAGATCAAGGATGCCTTTATGAAGGCACTCTTCAAGTACAAGGCGGAGGAGCGTATCAGACGCTCTGAGGTGCTGGCAACCTTTGAGGGGATGATCTTCGATCAGGTGATACAGTCTTACCGGACGATGATCCAAGAGTTCCAGCTGCTGACCCAAAAGGAGCTGTATGCACGATTAGCAGCAGGCATTCCACGGATGACCGACGATGTGGTATCTGGCAGTGAGATCGGTCTACTCAATCGCAACATTAGTAATGGCGGACGAGGCGTCTCTATGCGCGAACTCTTTGCACAGATACCCACGCTACTTCCTCGGCTTTGCCCCTGTATGCTCATGAGCCCCATGAGTGTGGCGCAGTATACAGACATGACGCAGGAACAGTTTGACCTAGTCATCTTCGACGAGGCGTCTCAGATGCCTACCAGTGAGGCGGTGGGGGCTATAGCTCGAGGCAAAGCACTCATCGTCGTGGGCGACCCTAAGCAGATGCCACCGACGAGCTTTTTCGCCACCTCCAATGTAGATGTGGAGGAAGCTTATATAGACGACATGGAGAGCATCCTCGAGGATTGTCGCACGCTAGAGATACCCGCCCTCCAGCTGTCTTGGCACTACCGCTCTAGGCACGAGAGCTTGATAGCCTTCTCTAATAGTGAGTACTACGATGGGTCGCTCATCACCTTTCCCTCAGTAGATGACCAGAACACAAAAGTCTATCACGTACCCATAGAGGGCTACTACGACAAGGGTGGCCGACGCACCAATGCCGCAGAGGCAGAAGCCATCATACGAGAGGTGATACGCAGACTGAAAGATCCAGAGCTGCGAACGAAGAGTATAGGCGTGATATCCTTTAGTGTAGCTCAGCAAGGACTCATAGAGGATATGCTACAGGCGCAGCTAGACCGTGAGCCGGCACTACAAGAGATCGTTGACCAGATGCCTGAGCCGATCTTTGTCAAAAACCTGGAGAACGTCCAGGGTGATGAGCGAGATATCATCCTCTTTTCCATAGGTTACGGACCCGACAAGGAGGGCAAGGTGTCGATGAACTTTGGTCCGCTAAACAATGCGGGCGGTGAGCGAAGACTCAATGTCGCCGTGAGCCGTGCAAGACAAGAGATGTACATCTTCTCTACGCTTCGCTCAGCAGATATTGACCTACGCCGATCCAAGGCGCTGGGTGTAAAAGGGCTCAAGGACTTCCTCCTATATGCTGAGACTCAGTCCCTGCCCACCTACTCGCAGACACAGGTGGAGAGCAGCGACACACTGCTGGCTGATCAAATCGCTGCCGAGCTAGCCGCCAGAGGACATCAGGTCAAGACAAATGTGGGGCGCTCTAGCTTTAGAGTGAAAGTCGCTATCTGTGACCCTCAAGATCCCGAGGTCTATCGTCTCGGCATACTCCTCGATGGGGAGAGCTATAACAAAACGCCTACCACCAGAGACAGAGAGGTGGGGCAACCCTCCGTGCTATCTGCCCTCCAGTGGCAGGTCATGAGGGTGTGGAGCGTCGACTGGTTCAATAATAAGGAACGTGTACTGAGTCGAATAGAGGAGCGTCTCGCTACGGCACTCTCCGCACCCGTAGAGGTCAAGGCTACTCCCAAGGCGCACTTTGACATATCTCAGGAGCAACTCGTCGAGGCGACATCCCAAGGGCAGCAGTATCGGAGCTACTCCATAACACAATCCACGGCAAGGAGCACTATGCGTGATATGGCTCAGCTCGTTCGAAATATTATCGCCACCGAGCAGCCGATCACCTTCGCACTCCTCTGCAAGAGAGTCGCTACCCTCACAGCTGTGGGGCGTGTCTCCCCGACCTTGCAAGCTACTGTCAAGGAGCTACTCACTCCCTTCTATCAAGACGAAAGCGAAGCTATATGGCTCAGCAAGGAGGATAGTAGCGACTACCACACCTATCGTACAGACTCTGGAAGAGAGGTGGCGAACATACCTCGTGTGGAGCTGATAAACGCACTCAGCGAGACTCTCAGAGAGCAAGTAGCTCTGAGCCAGGATAGCTTGACGCTCCTAGCGGCTCGCAAGCTAGGCTTCAATCGCAGGGGCAGCAACGTCGATGCGGCTTTTTCAGATGCCTTGGCCGCGATGATAGAGGCTGGCACCGTTGAGGCGGTCGGTTCTAACCTTCGCCTCAAGTGAAAGCTGGGTTAGCGGGGGGGATGCGCTGTGGACATTCAAGTAAGAAGAGCCAATCCCGTGGCTCAGACCAATTCACTACCTTTGCTGTGCAACGCAAAGCGGAGATGGTATGATGGTTGATATCGTCTCCGATCGATAGGAAGATGCAGCTATGACTGAACTCGTACAGATTAGTGACCTGATCCGGTCGGGTCAACCGCTCCCGCCCCTCGTGCTTGGCTACGGAGAGGAGAGCTACTACATCAATCGCCTAGAGGAGCTGGTCGTCGAGAACTACATCCCTCAGGAGGAGCGCACGACCCAGCTGGTCGTCTACTTCGGCTCTGAGACGACAGCTCCCGAGGTTCTTCAGCAGGCGCAGACTTTCTCCATGTTTGCTCCGAAGCGTCTGATCGTCTTGCGTGATGCGCAGGATCTCAAGAAGAGCTCCGTACTCAAGAAGCCGTACGGCATTGCTGAGCTGATACGCGATGCGACCACCTTTGCCGAGGGCACCACACTCCTTATATTATACCACGACGCGCTCCCCGCAGCAGCCAAGAAGAATGCGCAGGTGCTCAAGTCGCAGGTGGCGCTCATCGAGTCGACACCCGTCAGGCGTGACAACGAACTGAGAGAGGCGATGATCCGGATGGCTGAGGGGCTAGGCTTGCAGCTGGCTCCGCAAGCGATCTCGACGCTGATCGAGCGGGTCGGATATGACCTAGAGACGCTCTACTCGGAGCTCCAAAAGCTCGCTATACCCGCTAAGGGTGCCGGCGGACTCATCTCACGCGCTATGGTGCAGCAGGTGGTGAGCCAGTCGCGCAAGTACGGTCCCTACGATCTGCTCAATGCAGTGCAGCGACGCAAGGACGATGAGGCACTACAGATAGCACTGGCCATGGCGGAGGACGAAAAGCGATACCCCGTACCGCAGATCGTTGCTTCGCTCTACGGCTTCTTTGCTAATCTGATGGTCGCGCACTACCTGCCGTCCAATAGTCAGAAAAACATACAGGAGGCGCTCAACCTGAAGTATGAGTCGATGGCACGCATGTACCAGTCGGCTATGCGTCTCTACTCTAAGCAGCAGACGCTCAACATCATCTCCGCCATACGACGTGCCGACGGCGACGCCAAAGGCGCCCATGGGGTCAATGCCTCGGCACGCACCATCTACCTAGACCTCCTGACGCAGATCTTTGCGCTAAAGTACTAAACGAATGCTCTCGCTCTAGACCTCGCAGGTTACTTCTCTAGTCGACTCTGCAGGGCATACATCTCGTCGCGTAGACGTGCAGCCTCTACGAAGTTGAGTTCCTTGGCAGCGGCATACATCTGCTTGCGTACCTGCTCGATCAGGTCTGGAAGCTTGTCCTGCGTGAGGTACTCAGCGACAGGTGAGGCGACAGCTATCTCTTCCTCGACATAAGCTTCGGCTTGTGCCGAGGATTTTGTTGTTACATAGCCCTCCTGCGAGAGCGCATTCGTTCGCTTGCTCACAACCTGCGTAGGGGTGATGTTATGCGCCTCGTTGTAGGCTATCTGCTTAGCACGGCGGCGGTTGGTCTCGTCGATGGTCGCCTGCATGCTGTCGGTGATGCTATCTGCATAGAAGATAACCAGCCCATGCACATTACGGGCGGCACGTCCAGCCGTCTGCGTGAGCGATCGATGCGAGCGTAGGAAGCCCTCCTTGTCCGCATCGAGGATCGCCACGAGCGACACCTCAGGAAAGTCCAACCCCTCACGAAGCAGGTTGACCCCGACCAAGACATCGTAAGCACCCTCTCGCAGGCTGTCCATAATCTGGATGCGCTCTAGCGTGTCCACGTCGCTGTGTATGTAGGCGCACTTGATGCCCGCTCGTATGAGGTAGTCGCTCAGCTCCTCCGCCATACGCTTCGTCAGGGTCGTGACGAGCGTCCGCTCGTTGCGCTCCGTGCGTATGACGATCTCCTCCATCAGATCGTCCACCTGATGCTCTGTGGGGCGGATCTCGATAGGCGGGTCTAGCAGTCCCGTAGGGCGTATCACCTGCTCGACCACCACGCCCTCGCTCATGTTGAGCTCGTAGTCAGCTGGCGTGGCGCTAACGTAGATCACTTGGTTGGTCAGATTGACAAACTCCTCAAACTCCAGGGGCCTATTGTCCAAAGCCGCTGGTAGACGAAAGCCGTACTCCACCAAGGTGGTCTTGCGCGCCTTGTCTCCGCCATACATGGCGCGTATCTGCGGTATCGATACGTGGCTCTCGTCAATGACTAGGAGATAGTCATCGGGGAAGTAGTCCATCAAGCAGAAGGGTCGCTCGCCAGGCTTGCGACCGTCGAAGTAACGCGAATAGTTCTCAATGCCCGAGCAGTAGCCCACCGCCTTGATCATTTCCAAGTCATAGGAGACACGCTCGTAGAGTCGCTTTGCCTCAAAGAGATGCCCCTCGCGCTCCAGCTCTGCCGTGCGGTCGCCCAGATCCTTCTTGATCTCCACGATGGCACGCTGCGTCTGCTCCTCTGTTGTCACAAAGAGGTTGGCCGGGTAGATGCGTAGGTTATCCAGCGTTCCCTGGCTTTCCGCCGAGACCGGGTCGATGATGGTGATCCGATCTATCTCATCGTCCCACAGCTCGATGCGGTAAGCCACTCCCTCGAAGGACTCGATGGCGGGAAAGATATCGATCGTATCTCCCTTCACCCGAAAGGAGCCACTCACGAAGTCCGCCTTGTTATTGACATAGTAAGACTCCGCGAGGCGTCGCATCAGCACGTCCCGCTCGATCTGCATGCCCACCTCCAGCTTGATGATCTTATTCTCAAAGTCATTCGGATTGGCCATACCATAGATGCAGGAGACCGAGGCGACCACAATCACATCGCGACGACCCGAGAGGAGCGAGGCGGTAGCACGTAGTCGCAGCTTGTCCAGCTCCGCATTGATCGCCATATCCTTCTCTATATAAGTATCCGTATTGATCAGATAAGCCTCGGGCTGGTAGTAGTCGTAGTAGGAGACGAAGTACTCCACCGCATTGTTGGGGAAGAAAGCCTTGAACTCGCTGTACAGCTGCGCCGCCAATGTCTTGTTGTGGCTAATGACCAGCGTCGGGCGGTCCACCTGCTGGATCACGTTGGCGATCGTAAAGGTCTTGCCCGAACCTGTCACACCGAGGAGCGTCTGATGAGGCAACCCATCACGCACTCCCTGCGAGAGCTGAGCAATAGCCTCCGGCTGATCGCCCGTCGGCTTATACTTGGAGGTCAGTTGGAAGGACATGGCACCTACTCGACTCTAATGCTGTCCGCGCTTCTGCTTGTTCTCTAGGTACTTACTATCGAGTGCCCAGGTGAGTCGAGGCTCTAGTGCGATAGCCTTGCGATACCATACCTCCGCTTGCGTCTGCTCACCGACACCTACGTAGCATTCGGCGATCTGTATGATAAGGTTGAGATAGAGCCACGAACCCTTGTTCTTGCCCTGCGAAACCATCGCACGCTCTGCACGAAGCAGGTAGTCAATAGCTCCCCGCTTAGCATCTCCCTTGAAGAAGGCTGGCGCAAAGTACTGTGCATTGCCCCGCTGGATCAGGCCGATAGCGTTTTGCTGGTTCATCTTGATCGAGCGATTCATTAGACTGATGCTCTTATTGCCCACCAGCGGAGCACGTAGCCATGATATGCCGATACGATAAGTGTAGTAAGCCGAGAGGTAGGCGGTCATCTCGGCGGTCTTGTAGTCACACTCTAGGAGATAGTCCACGTGCGCTTTGTAGCGCTTGAGGTACTGCTCCGCCTCATTGTTTCTGTCGCGCAGGATGCACTCAGCGATGTAGCCGTACTCATACTCCACCAGCTCGGCAATACGTGCATAGCTCTTGTTAGGCTCAGCGTGCATACGGTCTACGACCCGCTTCCAGCTGTTGATGTCACGCTTTACATACGCCTCGTAGACCTGCTGTTGGTCTGCCGTCTGTGCCCAGCTACTTCCCGCTCCCAAGAGGAGTACGAAGAGCAAAAGTCCCAATATCTGTCTCTGTTTCATACGATCTCTGTTTGTCTAGTTATCAACGAAAGCTATCCCACAGTGCGGAATAGCTGGAGAAAAGAACTCCCCGAAGAGCCGTCTCATCTCCTTCATATCTCCAAAGATACAAAACTCTAGCGAAGCCACAACGCCTCACTAGACTCTTTGACAGGGCTGACGCATTATATATAATGTGCTCATCGACCTCTCTACTCCTCGTTTGTCGCTAATGTGTAGCTGTTAGCTGTTGGCTATTGGCTGTTAGCTGTTAGCTAGTAGCTAGTAGTGCTAGTGCTCTTGGCTGGGCAAATTTGACACCGGCTTGCTACAATAATTTAGAACTGACTACATATCGAAACGGCTCCGTGTCGGGGAAAAGTGATTTCCACGTGGATATTTCGAAATTCCCACGTGGAGAATTTTTATTTCCCAGGTGGGAAATAAAAAATTCTTCGGAGGAATGAAATGAAACTTCGGAAGAAATGAATCGCGCCCACGTGGAAAAAGAAAAATATCCACGTGGAGATTTGAGATTTCCCACGTGGATATTCGAGAAAGGAGGGAATCGGACGAATTTCCCTGTAAAGATATGTTATTAGAGATTAGAGGTTAGAGATTAGAAGTTAGAAATCGGAGGATACCCTCCCTACAGGGTTCAGTCACGGCTAGTATCGAGTCATAGTGCGTCCGTCTCCCTCCATTCCCACGTCGTCCTGTTTTCGTCCTCGTCATCCCCACATCGTCCTGTAGGGACGCACGATCTGTGCGTCCGTCCCCGTCAAAGCGAAACATCGTCAAGATCGTTCGACAACGGACGCCCTCCGGCTAGACACTCTCGTGCGTCTCTACACAGGATTCAGTCACGGCTAGTATCGAGTTATAGTGCGTCCCTACAAATCGTTACACGTCACGGCGTCCGTTGTGTCAAAGCGATACGTGTAACCGATGACGTGTAACGATGATACGAGTAACCCTTTGTAGGGATCGGGTGCGTATATGGGAAGCTTATTGGGGCATCTTGTAGCCGAGCTTCTCCTTGTACTGCTGCACGAGTGCTTTGTACTGCGGGTTGTCTCGTAGAGCAGCGAGGTCGTCGTCCTGATCGATGAATGGAAAGCTGTTGTAACCCTTTTCGAAGGCTATGCGTAGGTTGTCCAGCGCTTGCTCCGTCTTGCCCATTCGACCATAGACTCCCGAGATGCTGTAGTAGAGGTCGGCACTGTCGGGGTCCTCCTCGATACACTTAGCGATGGTCGCGATGGCTTGCTCCTGCTCGCCTAGAGACTGGTAAGCATACGCCATGGTGATGTCTGTCGCCTCGTGCTCCTGTAGGATCTCGATCACCTTGCGATAGTCGGCTGTGGCGGCATCCTTGCGTCCCAGTGCTGTGTAGCGGTCAGCTCGCTTGAGGTAAGCCCATAAGAATGTGTCGCTTAGCTCGATGGCCTTGGAGTAGTCATCGATGGCCCCCTGGAGGTCCTGGAGCTTACTCTTGATCTGAGCACGCTGATAGTAGCCATCAAGGTCGTCAGGTACAAGGGAGACATATTTATTCGACTCTGCGAGGGCTCTTCGGAAATTGCCATCCTCAAAGAGCATCTGAGCCTTGCTGTAAATGTAGGTTTGGTCCGTAGGGTCTAGCGAGATAGCTTCGTCGATATACTTGAGTGCCGAGCTGTAGTCGCCTATCATCTGATAGGCAGTCGCTATGTGGCTGGCTACGAAATCGGTCAGTTCTTGTCTCTCTGTGACTTGCAGGTAGTACTCCAGTGCACCTTTGTCATCTCCGATGTTTTGATGAGCCAAGCCTATGAGGAAGAGGTACTCTCCCGTTTTGTTCACGGACTCTACAGCCTTGAGCTTAGCTTCGAGGGTAGGCATTGCCTGAGCTGCGATGATATTGAGGAGGGTATAGGTGTCTTCGTCTGCAAGGCTGTTTGCAATGGTATAGATAATGTCATCCATCGCCTCATCGTAGTGCTCTAGCTGGATGTAGACATTAGCTCTCAGATAGTAAAGAAAGCCTTCGTCTGGGGCAACCTTGATAGCTTCGTTCAGGTTCTGTATGGCATCCTCCTGCCTCTCTTGTAGCATCGCAATCACGGCCAATCCGATATAGCCCGTTGGGTTCTTAGGATCGAGTGAAGCGACCTTACGCATATCCACCTCTGCAAGGTCGTACTGCTCCATAGCGCCATAGAGATTTCCACGCTTTAAGTATAGATCAGGCGTGTCGGGAGCATCCTTGATAGCTGAGTGCAGGTCCATAAGTGCCTTGACACCATCATCAAGGTCGGAGTAGATGTCTGAGCGGAGGCTGTAGACCATAGCTCTACGTGCGGGCTTCGCCTGTAGGAGTGTGATCGCCTTGGTGGCAGCCTCTAGAGCTTGCTCAGGCTTGCGCTGCATACGGTAAATGGTGGCGACGTAAGCCCAAGCGACACCATTGTTTGGCTCGCTCTGGAGTGCTTTCTGGACGTGCTCGAGGAACGCTGCCTGATCCTCTGGCTCGGACATAATGATCCCTAGGGTATCCTGGAGGTCGGGTGAGAATGTGTCAAAGGTTCGCTCCAAGGTGGGCAAGTCTTGCGCAGAGAGGTCTGTCGTGCCCTGCACCTGAGCGGACAGCGTAGTGGCTAAGCAGACGAGGCTTAGCAGTAGAGCCATGATTCGCTTCATCGTATTGAGTAAGTTGCTGGTTTGTTGCTACAAATGTAGCTATTTCTTTCGAAATATGAGCCTGTTGCTCTCTCCAAAAGGATCACAAGATGAGGTAGATGGCAACGGCAACGGGGAGGTGACCCTCGATGGTGTAGCGGACGCGGGAGTCGTAGTCGTACCGCTTGTCGCCACTGTAGATGCGGGGACCATCCCACGTGGCGATGACTCGTGAGTCGTAGTCGTATCGCTTGTCCCCGCTGTAGAGTCGTGTGCCGTCCCACGTGGCGATGACCCGTGAGTCGTAGTCGTATCGCTTGTCCCCGCTGTAGAGGCGTGTGCCGTCCCACGTGGCGATGACCTGTGAGTCG
>ENA-OOZG01000195-OOZG01000195.1-human-gut-metagenome-genome-assembly--contig:-NODE-195-length-52343-cov-4.610637_pt1 | contig 52343 bp, 52 predicted proteins | sample MGYA00241706_ERZ501384 | MGnify/ENA primary metagenome ERZ501384 (study PRJEB25962, sample SAMEA2042742) | human gut metagenome | biome: human gut; feature: human-associated habitat; material: faeces...
ATATTTGGATCTACATTTTTTCCATCTTTTTTCATCTCAAAATGAAGATGCGTTGTATCTGCTATTTCAAATGTAGCAGTGTTTCCAACCGTTGCTATTGTGCTTCCTTGTTTTATTTCTTCTCCAATAGTTATAAATTCTGCTGTTAGTAAGCTCGAATAGATGCTTTCAAATCCATTTTGATGTTCTATTACTACTGTTAATCCATATCTTGGATCATTTTTTATCGATTTTACTTTTCCATCTGCTACAGCCTTTACTACATCTGTTTTTTCATTACGAATTTTTTCCGTTTACGGAACTTTTTCGTAATGAATTTTTAAAAAGGGGATGCAAAATCCCCTTTTTGTTTATTGTAAATCATTTTTGACTGTCATTATTTCTGTTTGTGTTGCTTGTGCTGCTGGTTTGTAATATCCTTTTGCTTGTGCTATTTTAAATAACTCATATTGAAAACTTTCGTCATTATTTCTTATCTGTTGTATTGTTTGTCTTAACTGCATATTTTCTGTTTCAATTATTACTCCTTGATATGTTTTTAGCTCAGATTTAACTCCATCTAATATGTCATTAACCATTGTTTTTTCGTCCATGCTCTTACCTCCTAATTATTTAAAAATGACATTAATTTTTGTTTTGTGTTTAACGCATCTTGTGCAGATTTTGTGAATACCTGCTTAATTTGTGGATCAACTGCCTGTGATGCATATGCGTTTAATTTTTGGTATGATGTTTCGTGTGCACCTATTAAATGTCTTAAATTTTGTAATTCTACTTGACTTAAATTTGCCATATTTATCCTTCCTTTCTGACTTAGATAATTTTATTATGCTCTTCAATTTTAGTTTTATTCAAAAAAAATTATATGATTTTTTCATCATATAATTTTTTGTTTTTTTATTTTATTATTTCTAATCCAGCAAATTTTGCCATTAACCTCTTATGTCCAACCTTGTCAAATTCTAAGTCTACCTTGATATCGTCTCCTTCTTGTTCTAGTTTTGTTATTGTACCTTCTCCAAACTTCTTATGATATACTCTTTGACCAACTTGGTATTTGCTTAGGTCTACATTACTGTTTTGGTTATTTTGTTTTATTGAATTTAAGAAACTCTCTGCTGTTCTAAATTGGAATCCTGAAGTCTTATTTTCTTGTAGTATTTTTGCAGTGTTCTTCTTATCCTCTTCATCCATCTTGTATGTTTTAACAGTTTGTCCTTTTCCATAACTCCATCTATAACCAGAATCTTTGAATTCATCTTCCTTAGAGTTACTGTTTACCATCTCAGCATAGCCTTCTAACAACTCTTCTGGAATTTCTTGAACAAATCTTGATACTTGATTATAGCTTGTTGCTCCAAATATTGTTCTGTGTTTAGCACAAGTTAGATACAAATATTGTTTTGCTCTGGTTATTCCTACATAAAATAGTCTTCTCTCTTCTTCAAGTGCCTGTGGTTCTCCTATCGATTTATATCCCGGGAATATTCCTTCTTCCATTCCTACTAAGAATACAACTGGGAATTCAAGTCCTTTTGCACTATGTAAAGTCATCAATGTTACAGAGTCTTCTTGATCTTCCATTCCATCTATGTCGCTTGAAAGTGTTATGTTTTCTAAGAATTCAGCCAAAGTATTGTCCGCTTCTTGTTCTTCAAATTCTATTGCAACTGTTAAAAACTCCTCTAAGTTTTCTATTCTTGTTTCAGCTTCCACACTGTTTTCAAGCTCTAGTGCCTTTGTATATCCTGTTTTGTTTAGTGTTTCTTTTATTAAATCAGAGATTTTAATTTTATCTTTTTGCTCTCTTAGATATTCAATTTGCTCGATGAATTCCCTTGAATACGCATACACTCTGCTTAATTCGTATTTGTCCGCATCTTTTATTATTTCGTACATTGGTATACCAGAGTTTTCTGATATTTCTTGAACCTTTTCAAGGCTCGTTTTGCCTATTCCTCTTTTTGGTTCATTAATTATTCTTTTTAAAGATAAATTATCTGCTGTATTATGAATTAGTCTTAAATATGCAATTATATCTTTTATTTCTTTTCTTTCATAGAATTTTAGGCCTCCAATTACTTTATATGGTAAGCCTTCTCTCATTAATATATCTTCTATTGCTCTTGATTGAGCATTCATTCTATATAATACAACAAAGTCCGAGTTCTTATAATATTCTTCTCTTTTTAGATGTTCTATTTGCTCTACTATATATCTTGCTTCATCATATTCATCTTCTCCATTATAAATACAAGGGATTTTTCCTTCTTCGTTTTGTGTCCACAATTTTTTGTCATATTTATTTTCGTTGTGCTTAATTACTGCGTTTGCAGCTTTTAAAATATTGCCAGTACATCTATAGTTTTGCTCTAATTTTATTATCTTAGTTCCTGGGAAATCTCTTTCAAAGTTTAATATATTGCTAATATCTGAACCTCTAAATCCATATATACAATTATGAACACTTATTCCATTAGCTATATATTGATGATATTCAGGTATATTTAAGTCATATACATTTCCACTGTACTCTATTATACTAATTGATTCTACAGTGTCCTCTATTATTTTTCCACTTTTCGAATCATATATAGCGACTATCATATTAGGTCTAATATGAGATAATGGCATAAAGTTGAAATGTTTGCCCTCTGTTAATCTAATTTTAGCCGATAGTATAATGCTATTATCTGTATCATTAATTTCTTTTGCTAAATCATATGCCTCCTCATATCTACTTCTTTCACACTCAACTCTCCAAGTCGAAGCTTTACCTTTTTTAATATTATATTTTTTTTCTACGAGTTTTTCTCTTAATCCTTCATTTGACGAATTAATATATATTCTATGTCCATGTTTTCTTCCCTTTCTTGTATTACTACTAAAGAAGGCTATGTTGATAATCTTTCTTTGTGTTCCTCCTCTCATAGAGGCTTGTGGTACAATAGTTGGATATTCTTTGTATAAGTGTAAATCTCTCATTAACGCACGAGCTCTTTCTTCTGTATTTATACTGTAATACAGATTATTTATTTCATCTTGCTTCCATACCATCTCTCTTCCTTTTGAATGAAAAACAAGCATTGGAATGCCATATTTATATGAGTAGTATGATTCAAAATAGGTTGCTTCATTAAGTGTGTCACAGGTTTTTAACAACCATATCTTATCTCCTTTCTCTTGTCTTAATCTAACGGCTAAGCCATTTTCAACTTCGCTATAATCGTTTTTTCTTACTCCTCTTGTTTGACCTATTCTATATCCCAATCCCTCTTTATACATTAAGTACACATAGAAGTTTTTGTAATCTGGTTTAAGCTTTGCAAATATAATATGATTAGGTGTTCCTTTAATTTTCATACCTTTACTGGTCTTTACTTCTATAATCGGTCCTTTATATGCTCTTTTTTTGTTTGACTCAACAGTCCCTTCCTTTGTTTCACCAAATCCACACCCGCATAATATTTTTTCTTCGGGCTTTATATCTTCTATATTTCTCTCTCCGTCTTTCGTTATTATTTTTGTTCCTTCTACTAAACATTGGTCGTTATCACCTACGGCTGTTATATTTCCATATTTTGATGCTAACATTGATACCAACATAAATTGTGCTTTGTTTGTATCTTGGTACTCATCTACTAATACATATTGGAATTTTTCTGTGTAATAATCTAGTACATCTGGATTTTCTGTTAGTATTTTTATTGTAAGATTTATTATATCATCAAAGTCTAAAGCATTGTTTTTTTTTAATTTTTGTTGATACAATTCATATAATTCTGCAATTTTTTCTCTTCTAAAATCTCCAGCATATTTCACTCCATAAGCTTTTGGCTCTAACATTTCGTTTTTGCCATTACTTATTTCTGTAGGTACTCCTCTGTCTGTAAATAGCTTGTCGTCTACTTTTAGAGCTTTTATACATTCTTTTATTAGAGTTTTTTGGTCTGATGTATCAAATATTACGAAATCTGTTTTGTACCCAATTCTGTCTATGTATCTTCTTAAAATCTTTACACAAATAGAGTGAAAAGTTCCCATCCATAGGTCTTTTGCTGCATCTCCAATTAGTTTTTCTATTCTTTCCTTCATCTCATTTGCTGCTTTATTTGTAAATGTTATTGCTAGTATATTCCAAGGTTTTACTCCATTTGCTATTTCATATGCAATTTTATGGGTTAATACTTTTGTTTTTCCGCTTCCAGCACCAGCTATTACTAGGCAAGGTCCTTCTGTCGCTAGTACTGCTTCTTGTTGCTTATCGTTTAATCCTTCTATTATTTCTTCTTTGTTCATACATATTCCTTTCGTTTTATATTCGAAAGTTATTATATATTTTCGGCATACAAAATTCAATACTTTTAAAACATTTGTTCTTATATAATTTAAACCACACTTTATAAGCGTGGTTAATTTTTATTAATTAATTTCATTATATGATATGATAACATTTGCTCCACTTCCTGGAAGTGATATTCTAAAGCCTGTAATAATTGAAGAAATTGATAGTGCACTGGCTAATTCTGTAACTTTTGGAGTAAGACTATAATATTTGTCCGAAATCTTTGTTACTGTAAAATATCTTTCTATTCCCGAAAGAGTTGACATTTGTCCAGCATTGTAAATTGTAGTTCCTCTCCAAGCTAGTTGTAATCTGCAATGTGATTCTTCTGTAAACTCTGCACCTTTTATATATATTGTTCCTCCTCCTGTTTTGTTGGCTAAGCTAATTGGTGTAGCAAAATACATTATTCCTGTTGCAAAGAAGTTACTATCTGGGCTGTAAGTGTTAATATCATTAGTGCTACAGTATTTGCCATCTTCATATCCAGTTCCATTAAATATTGTTTTTAAATCTGATGTTGTTGCTTTTGTGATTATATTAGCGTTTGTATCACTATTATTGTAAGTTAAATCTTCTGGTACTCCTGTAGACATTGCTTTTCTAAAGTTATTTATTAAATCAATACTTATTCCTGATTTTTCGCACCAGCGTAGTATCCCATCTTTCATATCGTTAACGTGTCCTATGGAAGTAACGTAGTCCATTGCACTCTTAAACTCATCTGTACGCAATCTTGCTTCTCTTCCAGAAAAGCTTGTTAGCTCATAATCAATAGAACAGTCTTTACTTGAAACTCCTAGTAATCCTTCTAGCATCCAACAAATTGTGCCCGTTCTGTCTGCTCCAGCCCAGCAATGAATATATGTAACTTTTCCATTTACTGTATTTTCCATAACTTTTACAAGTGCATTTGCTAGTTTTGTTGAATAATCACTTTCGAGAGTTAAATTTTGCACACATGAAGAGTTTGATAGCTGATATGGAGAATACTCAATACTGTCGAATAGTCTTTGTGTTCCATTATTCGCATGTAGGTCAATTTCGTTAGTTACATTCCATATATTTTGTAATTTTTCTTTTGTAGCGCTTGCTAACATTTCCGGATTTTCTCCACGATATATTATACCGTATTTAACTGTTCCTCCGTCGCAATCCCAGCCACCAATATCTCTAATATTGTCAGACTCATCAGTTTTAGTTACAGGGTCATAAATCATCCTTATTTTCCCTGTTGGCATTATTCTCCCTTTTTGAGTTATCTTACCGTCAGATTCTATATACCATTTATAAATATTGTTTGGTATCAAATCATAGATTGTGTAATTTCCTACACTTACATTTTCACTTATGTTTACAGAGGCATTTGTTTCGTCTTCAATGTGAATAGTTCCTTCTTTTTCAACTGCTATTGTATATCCTAATGGATCATCATATATTTCTGATCTTTTAGCATGATTTTGCACAATTGAAAAGTTTACAAAATTATCATCAGTATATGTATTATCAGCATCGTTCAAGAAGCTTGTAACTTTTTCGTTTTGTTGTGAAAATTTTTTAACTTCTATTGTTGAATCTGAAAAAGAGTTTTCAACACTATCAAAAAATTCCTGTTCTTTTCTTGACGCTTCTTGATATTTTTCTCTTGCTTCTTTACTCTTTTTTATTATTCCATTTTCGTCTAATATTAAACTAATACTTACTCCTGCTAATATCAGAAGTACTACTATTGTTACAACCAAAGCTATTAGCGTGATTCCGTTTTTTGTTTTTAAACATTTTTCTCATTTTTACTTTTCCCCCTTCATTCGTTTCTTTTAAACTTTTTAATGTTTCTTTTGGCATTTCATTCCCCTTTCCTTTTGTATATTGTTATTATAAAACATTGTGTTTTATAAATCAACTAGTATTTTTTCTTTTATTAAATATATAATTTAATAAAAAAGTTAATTCCTTACAGTTGTTTCCAGTCTAAGGAATACTCATTTTTTAATGTTTTTATTTTTCCCATTTTTTTATTTTTTAGTATTGATTTTTTCTTACAGCTATGCTATAAATAGAGATAGTAAAATTTTATTAAATTATATATTTAATTAAAAAATTTTTACAAGTACTTTTTATTTTTGAATATTTTTAGTTTGATTGATTTTTTAATAACAATACTAAATAAAAAACTTACGAACCTTGATTGGCTCGTAAGTTATATTTTGGAGAAGAAAATTAAATCAACGTTTATAATCTCCTATCTGTCTTTTTCCTCTTCTTGTGTTTCTCGCTCTTTTTCAATATCTCTTTGCTGCTTTGCTTGTGCATTTTCTATCTCATCTAACAATGCTATATCTTTTTGTTCCTCTAAAGTTTCTTGCCCTAATCTTTGAGTAGAAACTATTTTACTTTTTTCTAAATCAGAATATAGTCCTGAATATCTAGTTCGAGCTATATCTCTTGATAAATTTTGTTCATAAGTTTTCCTATTTGTTCTTTCTAGATTATGATCCAATGTGTCACTAATAGACCAATATGTTATTCCATCTAAATGTATTCCGGTTTCTTCGATAGCTTTTGAAATTTCACTTATTTTCATTTTCTTAAATTCTGCTATACTTTCAACTGTAAAATTATTGTTATTATTAATAAGATTTACCAGATCTTTTTCAGAACGCACTTTTCCATTTTCGTCAAACATAACTATTTCTGGCAAGCACATATCAAATTCTGTTATTTGTGTTCCGATTCCTGAATCCTCTAATTTTTTAAAGTCTTCAAAACTTTTTCTAACATCAACCGTATTTTGAGTCATTTCAATATGCATTTGAGTTCCTATTGTATCAATTAATCTAGGAGTGAATTTGGCTAATTGTTCTATTACAGCTTGCCTTCTTTCAGGATTTTCTAAGAATGGTTCATTATATACATAAGTTACTCCATCTGGTTTGTTGTCTAATGCATATTGAAAAACTTCCATTAGTTCTTCTGTTGAAATTCCAAATGTTTCTTCCCATATATTTTTATATGGTTCATCAAAAGAAATGATTTCGTTAAATAAATCAACCGAAGATATAATACTTTTTCCCTCTATCTTATGTTCTTTATTATAATTTGAAATAAAGTCTATTGATTGCCTTACATATTCTTCTAACTCTTTTATAACGTCTTCTTTGCTTTTTCCTACCATATCTCGTAATGTATGCTTGTCCAATAATGCATGATATCTCACATATTTTCCATTTCTATAACAAAAATCTAGACTTCTTTGAAGATAGTCAAAATCGTATTTTCTCATGCCATGTATTTGTTCATCATACATCTTATCTGCAACATCACAATAACAACCTGTGGCAATTAAAACAGTATTATAATCAAATAACACATCTTTTATCCCTGATAGTTCTTCATAAGTTACACTTTTTATCTGATCTCTTTCAGCACCGATAAATCTATGAGCTTTTTCAGCAAAAGTACTATAATCTTTTGGGTGTTCCGTTTTTAATTTTTGTTTAATTCCTTCATGTCCTTCATTTTTGAATACTGAAATATATGATTCTATTTCTTTGTCATCAATGCCTGAATGTTGCAATATTGATCTTATAACACTTTCAAAACTTTTTATACTTTGCTCCATGGGTACTAAAGTTTTTTTATACTGTTCAACTAAGTCTCTCTTTACATCTTCTATACTTCTTTCATTCCAGTTAATTAAGTCTTCTTCCGAAATATTCAGTTGTGGACAATTTGTAACAAACGCTTTTAGTTCATCCATTGTTTTACATTGTATTATACTTAATAAGTCAATGGTTTCTGTATTCAAATAAATACCTTTGATTGGAGCTTCTAATTCTAATGAAAATTTTTGCATCTTTCCACCTTCTTCTATTTTTTCAAAGATATTATATCAATAACTTTGAAACTTTACAATATTTTATTTTTGTTATCATTAAAACAATTAGTTTATTTAAAAATATCAGCAAACAATTCAAATAAAAATTTGCGTCGTATAGAAAGAAATTTGTATTTTGATTGACTTATCGTATCAAAAATGCTATACTAAATATAGATATTTGAGGCGGTATGCCGATGCCATAGGCTTAGTCCTATGATGAAAAGTTTAATAGCTTAATACTTGATGACAAGTGTTAAGCTATTATTTATTATATAAACATCGCATCTTTCTCAATAACGCACAAAAAAAATCAACCTTCTCAGATTGATTTAATCATTTACATCAAATTTATGCAACGATTTTACTTTTTGGAGCAGGTAGCGGGAATCGAACCCGCATAGCCAGCTTGGAAGGCTGGAATTCTGCCATTGAACTACACCTGCATTTCCTAACGACATTTATTATTATAACTGCTGTATTAAAATTTGTCAATAGTATTTTTAAATTTTTTTAAAATTTTTATCAAGAGGAGTCGAAGCCTTCCAACTCCTCTTTTTATTTTTATGCTCTTGGATGAGCTTTTTTATATTCATTTTTTATTCCAACGTCTTGGAATTGTCTATATACTTGTGTTGATGATATATCTGAATGTCCAAGCATTGTTTGAATTGCTTTTAGCTCAGCACCATTTTGTAATAGATGTGTTGCAAAAGAATGTCTTAACACGTGTGGTGTTATGTCTTTTTCTATGTGTGCTTGTTCTTTGTAATATTTAACTATTTTCCAGAATCCTTGTCTTGTTAGTCTTGTTCCACTGATGTTTACAAATAATGCTGGTTCTTCTTCATCTCTGATTAGATATGGTCTTGAGTCTTCCATATATTCTTTTAATGCTTTTAATGACATTGAACCTAAAGGAATGTTTCTTGATTTGTTTCTACCTTTACAAACAACATATCCTTCGTCTAATTTTACATCGTCTATGTTTAGAGAAATCATCTCTGTAACTCTCATACCTGTAGCATATGCAAACTCAAGCATTGCTTTATCTCTTGTTCCCTTTAAATCAACATCTTTTGGTTGTTCTAATAATAATTCAACTTCTTTTGATGTTAATATGTTTGGAACTCTTTTATTTATTTTAGGTGATTCAATTTTTGATGTTGGATCTTTTTTGATTTTTTTAGTTCTTATTAGATATTGGTAAAAAGATCTTATTGAAGCTAAGCTTCTTGAAATTGTAGACTCTTTTTTATTTTCTTCTCTTAGATATTCCATATAATCTGTTATAGTTTCTTCTGTTACTTTTAAGTAGTTTATCTTGTTTTCACTAACATATTTTTCGTATTGTTCTATATCTCTTCTGTATGATTGAAGTGTGTTTTCTGATAATTTTTTGTCATCTTTAAGAAAACTTAAAAAAAGTTTAACCTGCTTTTCCATTTGAACTCCCCTATCTTTTTTTATATGTCTGTTGCAAATAATTTATTTACATAACTTATTATAGTTATATCAAAATATTTGCTAATTGTAAATAGCTTTTAACAAAATTCTACAAAATATTTTATTTTTTTCTTTGCTTTTACTTACCTAGCAATATTTTATTAACATCGTTGTTAATCCACCTGAAATATATGCTTCTACAAATGATGATATTATTAATATTATGAATATAAATATCGAAAATATTGTATGTTTTAATATCTGTATTTTTATATTTTCTCTTCTTCTATCTGCCATTATTAGTTTATATAATTTTATTCCACTCACTGATAGCGCAAGTATTGCTGGTATGTATATTATGCTCTGAAATAGCATCGTGGAAATTATAAATATCAAGCCTTTTCCCGTGCCCAGTGTTGCTATTATTGAAGATATTGTGTACCCAATGCTGTAACCTTTATATCCTATCACTACGTATATTAGTGGAAATCCTATCACAGTTGAGCCTAAGAACCATAAGATTATTGTGATATATAAATTGTTTAAAATGGACTTCATTAATAATTTGCTTCTTGAAATTTGATAATTTTCTTTTACTGATTCCACAAAGTTATTTATGTAGCTACTTATTTGTGAACTCTGCGCCTCTTTTGCATTATTTACGAATATTACTCCTAATATAATTCCTATAAAAAATATTACAAGCAAAATCAAGTAGCTTCTCGCATTTTCCATAATATTTTCTAATATTATATTCTTGATTTTGCTTTCTTTATTTTTTCTATAGTTTCTCTTCACGGCTTTCCTCCTAAGATTATGTTTTATACATAATGTCTATTCAATAATCTTAGAAATTAGAACTACCTTTTTATTCTTTTGCAACTCTTCCGTATGTTCCTCCACCGCCAGCTTGCAATTTCATTTTTCCTTCTCTTGCAAGTATTATCTCTTTTGCAACTTTTTCTCCCACTACCGCTTCTAAATCGTCTTGCGAAAGTTTATGTAGTATTGTCATTTCTGTTCCGAATTTATCTAATAGTTTATCTATGGTTTTTGCTCCAAGTCCTGGTATGAAAGTTAATGGTACTTGATATATGTAAGGTGGTCTGTTTGCCGGACTCTTACTCTCTTTTTTGTCCTTGATTAGTTCTATTCTGTCAAATACTCCAAAAGTTACTTTTTGGCTACCACATTTTGGACATACACTGACTGGTTCTTTTGTTTCTATTACCTGATTGCATTCGTCACAGAATGTTCTATGATATTTTCCCAATCTTGGATCTAATCCATAGTTGCATAACACTTTTCGTCCATCTTCACCTTTTAAAGCTTTTACTACTTCTTTAAAACTGATATCTTTTACTAGCATTTTGTTGTATTCTCTTGCAATTTTAGGTAATGAATGTGCATCTGAATTTGTTACAAATGTTTTATCTTCTAATTCACTAATTGTATCTGCAAGCATTGTGTCTGCACTTAATCCTAGCTCTATTGCAAATATTTTTTCAAACTTTTCTTTGAATATATCTTTCATTCTATCTACGCAATTTCCATAGTAGCTTTTGAATGGTGTGAAACAGTGTGCTGGAATTAGTATTCCATTGTATTTTTCTACTATGTCTATAAGTTCATATCCTGATACATTTGATCTTTGGGTGCTTAATGTTATATTTTTTATATGTGTACTCATTTCTCTTGAGAATGCTTTTATATCTTCTAAATGCGGAAAGAAACATACATTATGTGCTGCTCCACATTTTCCGTTTCTGCTTACTTCTGACGTTTCTACTTCGCTTCCTAGCAATATACAGACTTTATCTTTATATATTATTCCACCATCTTTTATTTCATAAGCCTCTCCTGTTTTTAAAAAGTTTTCTATATCTTCTATAACATAAGGCGATGCACAATCTATTATTCCAACTATGTTTATTCCTTTTCTGTCAGCGCATTCTCTTGCTATGTTTGCAAAATTAAGGCTTCTTGCTGCTGTTATTTTTATTGGTTTGCCACTTTCGCTTCTTCCTATGTGTACGTGTAAATCTGCAAATACTTCTTCCATTTTTACTATATTCCTTCCTATATACAAATTTATAGTTCTACTATTGATATCTTTTTACAAGTTCTCACTTTATAAAAAGACACTAATAGTAGAACTTAATATTGCTTATTCTCTTCCCATCCAGTCTTCATAAAATCTGCCTGTGCTTCTCACTGATACTGTTCCTTCTTTTGTTGTTTCTTGTTGGTCTACTGTTGTCGTTCTTTCTTGACTGCTTGCAATTCTAGATGGATCTACTAAATTTATTAGTTCAATTCCGTTTGCTCTTCCGTTTAGAATGTTATATACAGGCTCTGCTTTTCTAATTTGCTCTGCCAAATATTTATCTCTTGTCTCATAATTTACTTCATTAATATTAAACTGATTTGCTTCATTTTTTGCAGCTGTTATTATTCCAGTTGTTCCTGGTATTATAACATCATTTTCGTTTCCTAAACTCATACTTTAATTGCCTCCATTCTGTTTACAAAGTCCTTAAAAACTTCTAGGTATCTATTATCTTTTCCTTTTAAGTTTCTAAATTCTAATAATACTAAAGCTTCATCAACTTTAAATCCAATTCTCTCCGGTCTATCTAAAAGCATACCTCCAAATTGGTCTATTAATTCCAGAACGTCTGCCTCTGGCTCTCTTGGTTCAGAACCACTATATCTATTTATTTGTTCACATATTCTACAAAATCTTTCATCAAATCCTAATGTTCTTAAATATTCTGCTCCCTCTTTTGCATAAGTTTTTATTTTGCTCATGTCTGTAAAGTTTTCTACTTTTTTGCAGTTGCATAGCAAACATGCTGTGATTAGCATATTTGAGTCAAAACCTAAATCTGTATTATCTAAAAACAGCTTTAATAACTCTGTTTTAAAAACAACAGAATTGTCAAAAAAGATGTTACCTCTTTTGTTTAAATAATACATTATTTCCATTTTCTTTATCCAATTTTTTTCAGATAAAATGTAATCTGCAAAAGTTTGGTTGTCCATAAATTTCCCTCCAATGGATTTCTTTGGTACTTTAAGAAGATTATATGATATAATCTTCTTTTTTTCAATATTTTATCTAAAATGTAACATCATTGTAATATTATTGTAATTTTGGTAATATTTTCCTAATCTCTTCTTTTAGCTCCTCTTCCTTGCAGTTTTTCACAATGTAATCACAGTTGTTTGAAAAAAACTTGTCGTCTTTTTGGTTGCTAAGTCTTGCTAATGCTTGCTTTTCTTCAATGTTGTCTCTTTTGCATATTCTTTCTATTTTTTGTTTTTTATCCGCAATTACCCCTATTGTAATATCACAAATTTCATTCAATTTTGTTTCAAATAGCAATGGAACATCTAATAAGACCAACTTGTTTTTTGATTCTTTAACTTGCTTTTTGATTTCATCTACTACATATTTTTGCGTCAATTTATCTATTTTTTCTTTTTGTTTTTTGTCCGAAAATATTATGTCTGCCAGTTTTTTTCTATTTAATTTACCGTTTTTTAGTATTTCCTCTCCAAATGTCTTTGTTATTTTGCGCAAATATTCAGTATCTTGTTGAGTTAGCTCTTTTGCAATTTGGTCTGCATCTATAATCTGAGCATTATAATTTTGTTGTATTATTCCAGCAACGGTTGATTTTCCACTTCCCGATGTTCCTGTGATTCCGACTACTGTCATAGTTTTTCCTCTTTCTAAATTAATTTGTTATAATCATATTATTTGTAAAATCCAAGTTTGCCTTTGATTCTCCTATATAACCCAATGTGTATACATCTGTTGCAAATATATCTTTTTCTAGCATTTCTGCCAATACTTTATTTTTGTTTTGATTTTGATCCATATATTTTTTTAGTGATGTTATTATATTTAGTTTTGGATTTCTTCTTGATATTTCTGATAAGAGTGATTTTCCTTTTTGCGTAAATCCTAATACTCTTACATATGGTACAACTTTTCTTGAATTTTCCATTAGCTTCTTATCTATTCCCAATAGTGCATATAGTAAAATTCTTTGAATCCTTGTTTGAGTATATCTCTTTGATTTTATATTTGATATCAAATCCTTCAAATTATTGGCTTCGTTTGCTGCATTTTTTATTGCAAATTGTAATCCTTCTGACACATCTGGCAATTCTGCAATTTCTTCTACTGTCATCTTTCTTAGAGTGTATATAATTTCTTTTTCATATTTTGATAGACTTAGTACCATTCCACCTTTTCTTGATTCTTGTCCTATTATTGTATAACTACTTCTTGGTATTACTTTTCTTAAATTTGCATACTCTCCGTCCTGCAACAACTTTCTAATTGCTGTCGCACTTGCAAAATCATCCACAATTTTGTTGTCATTATAATATACTTTTTTTCTTCTTATCATTATCGGTTCTAATTTACTCTTTTGAATTTTTAGTGCTTTTAGGTATTCTATTGCAAGTATATTATTGGGACTACTTAATGTATTTGCATATCTTTTTATGTCGTTTAAATACATCATTAAAGCATTTTCTCTTGCAGCAGGATATGATATTCCCTTCTTCAATTCGTGCGATAATATGTTAGTATAAGCTTTTGGCTCTTCATATAAAACATTTGCAATGTTATTCAAAGTTGCCAAATCATTTGCTTCTGCCCCAAAAGAAATTGCATCTACTACTTTTAGATTATCCAATATTTTTACAGCTCCACTTGCAAAGTTCTCAGCACTCGATATGCTGTATACAGTTGGTAATTCTATAACAAGATCTGCTCCTCCGCAAATTGCCATATATGCTTTTGCCCATTTATTTACAATAGAAGTATCTCCTCTTTGTGTAAAATTTCCAGATATGACTGCTACACAATATTCAGCTCCTGTTATTTCTTTTGTTGCTTGCAAATGATAATAGTGTCCATTATGAAATGGATTATACTCTGCTACAACTCCAATTACTCTACTCACACCTAAGCACCTCCTTTTTTGTATTTTTTCTTGCACTTGTATGTGTTTATTGGTATAATATCATAAAATCAAATTATTTACAATGATTTTTTAAAAGAGAGGAATTTTATTATGGAAGAAATTACTATTTATACTGATGGTGCTTGTTCTGGCAATCCTGGTCCTGGTGGTTGGGGTGCGATTTTGATGTTTGGAGATACAAAAAAAGAAATCTCTGGCGGGCTTGATAATACCACTAATAATGTTATGGAATTAACTGCTGTTATTCAATCTTTAAAAATGTTAAAACGTCCTTGTAGGGTAGATTTATACAGTGATAGTGCTTATGTAGTTAATGCTTTTTTACAAAAATGGATTTATGGTTGGATAAAAAAGAATTGGAAAACTGCTGGAAATGATCCTGTTAAAAATAAAGAACTTTGGCAAGAACTATATGGTCTTACCAAAATTCATGATGTTACTTTTCATAAAGTTAAAGGTCATGCTGACAATGAATTTAATAATAGATGTGACGAGCTTGCAAGAATGGAGAGGGATAAGTTTTAATTATCCCTCATCTTCTTCATTATTCTTTTTTGTTTTATTACCTATTAGTCTTGTTATTCTGATACTCTACATTTTACTACTAATCTTTTTGTATTATCATTATCACAGGTAATCAATGTTAATTCAATTTTTCCATTTGTTTCCTGACTTGTACAGCTCATATCTGTTGCATCAACTATGTACTTATCATATACTTTATACATTTCTGAATTTCCTTTGCTTGATAAAAGGAATACATTATCTCCTTCTGTCAAGTTTTTCAAATTGCCAAAGAATTCTCCATTTTTATAATTATGACCAACTATAACTAAATTGCCGAACTTCATTTACATCAGGTCCACAATACTTTGTGGGTGCAATCTTTAAATATTCTGTTGTTGTTTCTTTTATAATTGGATATCTTATTTCTATCTTTGGTATAATTATTTTTCCAATTACATTACCTTGTTCTGTACTATTTGGTGTTATTGGTCCTATATCGGTTATTTGATCATTATTTTCTTCTACAATATCTTTGCTTTCTTGTATATTTTCATTGTCAAAAATGTCTTTATATTCATTATATATCTCATGATATAATTCAGTATTATATTTTGTTGTTGTTTTAATTTTTATAAGTAAGATTATTGATAACAATGTTATCAACGCAACTAAAAAATATATTGTTTTTTTCTCTCCATCCATTATACTTTCTCCTCTTAATGATGGAATTACTTTTTAGTCATTTTTTTATTTTCTCGATCTATCAACATCATAGATCCTAGCCAGATTATACCTAAAATTACAACTATAGCTAAATAGTTTGCAAATGGATTGGTTTCTTCGCCAGTTTGTGGTAATTTATCTTCTTTATTTTTTTCTGTGCTATTCTGAGATTCATTAAATATATCTTCTTTAGTTATACTTTCATCTGTTTTACCGCTATTAGATACAACTTTTCCATTTTTAAATATAACTTTTTTTACAGTATATGAATATGGATGCTCTCCCTTGTTTTCATAAATTTTATCTTCATAACCATTCAAAAAGTCATCATTCAAAGAAACATAATCTCCGTTTTCTTGGACCGTCTAATCTTATTGCTGCTCCTGCATCTTCTGACGAAAAAGTGCCATTTTGTATATTAACATCCTTTGGATTAAAATATGTAAAAGGAGATAGATTACAAGAAATATGTAGAGCAGTAATTCCATTTTTCACACATTTATAATTTCCGCTTAATATGGTAAGTATTTTAGTGTCTATGTCCTTATATTCTTTTTCTGTACTTCCTCCAGTAAAACTTACTGTAACTGATTCGCTTTCTACATTACAATTACTTAAAATAACCTTTGGTATGATTACTTCTTTGGTATTGTTATCATTTACATATGGATATAATGCCGATATTCCTATGCAATCTCCCATCTTTCCTGATATTTTAAAATTTCCTCCATTAATTGTTAATTTGTAATTATGTTTATATGGATTAGATTCTGTTGAGTCATCAATTATTTTTCCAACATGAGAAAAATCTCCATTATTGATTAATACTTCACAGTTATTTCCTAAATTAATCATTGTATTCTTAAACATAACATCGGTTGTTTTATTTGTAGAGAAAACCGCATCATTAACTGTCATTTTGCCTTCCACAAAAAGCAGATAGCTTTTGTCTTTCTCACTATCAATATATTTTCCATTATTTATTGTAAGTTCTGCCCCTTCTCTGACATCAACGCTATTATTCGTATTAAAAATAATTCCTCCCCAGTTTAGTTTATTAGTAGTTGAATTATCTTCTAATGTAACTTTATTGCAGCAGTATATAGTTTCTTTACATTCTATCGTTTTGCCATTAAAATCTATTATTAGTTCTGGTATTTTTATATCATATGCATTATCTTCTATAACTACATTATCTGTTAGTTTAATTACATTGCCTTCGATAATTGCTTTTTCTTCAAAAACCTTTTTTAATTCATCCATAGTATTTACAGTTTTTAGTGTTGTTGCTTTGGCTGTTAATTGATTGAAAAATAAAATCATAAAACTAAAAATCAATACTAATAATAAATATTTTAAAATTTTTCTCATAATATTTCCCCAATCTTTTGTAGATTTATTTCCCATTATATATAAGTATAATATATAAAAATTATAAATCAATATATTGCAACAAAATTTAACTTAATCGTAATATATTTGTAATATTTCAGTTTTTTTAATGATATTTATCTTAGAATCAAAAAACCAGATGAAGCAATGTTTTTACATTGCTCCATCTGGTTCTGTTTCATCATATTCAAACTCGTAAGTTTCTAGTGGCTTACGATATTTTAAATTTTTCTTTGGCTTTGCTGGCTGTTGTTTCTTTTTATCTTCTTCTATTTTTTTCTCTTCCAGTTTTCTTGCTTCTATTTTTTCTTCTTTCCTATTTTGCATTTGCTTATTAAATATCGTGTTCAATTTATCTATTGCTTCTGGTACGTAGTCTAATAGTCTATCTAAACAAGAACTATGATCCACTGGCAATAATTTCACTGTGTCTGGTTGTACTACTAAAAAAGCCATTGGAATTATGCTAACTCCTGCACCGGCTCCTCCGCCAAACGGTAACCTATATTGCACTTGTTCTTCTTTGTCTCTTTTTGTGTATTCGTCTAAGGTTTCTCCTCTAAATTCGCTACCACCTGCTGCAAATCCAAAACCAACTTTTGATATTGGTATTATGACTGTATTATTCGATGCTTGAATTGGATCTCCTATTATTGTATCTACATCAATCATGTCTTTTATGCTATTCATAGCTGTATTCATAAGATTTTCTATTGGATGTTCTCCCATATAATCACTTCTTTCTTTTTAGTATATAGATAATATGTACCATTTTTGCATTTTTTATACAGGTCGAACATTTATTTTTAGCTTTTCTTTTGTTTTTTTCATTCCATATATGTCTTTCAAAACTTTTATTATCTTTGTACTGATTCTTATGTTTGCTTGTACACTATACATATTTATAGGATTATATATAGGTTTTATTTGGTAAAATATATCTTGATCTAAGCTTGCTTTTTCGTCTACAACGTGTGGCAATATGTTTGATATGATTATTGATATTATTGCTACCAAATAAGATGTGGCAATGTAATTTTTAGTTGCAACAAAAATTTTTGTATCTAGTTTCTCTATTTTTATTTTTGTTTCTTTAAACTGATGTCTTATCTCTTTATTTTTAAAGAATACTTTCATATCTTCTATTGCTTGACGTTGTAAATCTTTATTAGTTATATTTTTCTTATATTGTTTCTCTTTTATTTTTGCATATATTGCTGATAATTTTGCTTTTGTTATTTTTATGCTTAACCAATGAAAATTTCCTATTTTTAAAGATACCTTTATTTGAATTTTTTCATTGTTTCTTTTTTTATTGATATTGCTCATTTGAAGATTTTTTATATCTAATTCCAATTCTGATATGCTTATTAAAAAAGCTAAATTTAATATTGTTAAAATTATTGATATTACAATGTAAAAAACTAACACCATTTTTCTCCTTTGGTGTTAGTTTTCCCATTTTTTGCTAATTTATACTTTTGCCCAAAACCAGTTCAAGCTATCATCTATGCTCTTTCTTTTTTCTATCTTTGCTTGGATATCGTCTACCCATAAGTATGATACAAAAGATAAGAATATAAATCCAAAATCAACTGCTATACTTCTTGCTATTGCGTGATATACTTCTTCGCTTATGTTTGGTATAAGCATTAATTCCATAGCATGACATACTAGTATTATTAAAAATGCAAATAGCATTATAGCTGGTAATGCACTCTTATGTAGTTCTTTTCCTAAGAATATTATTAGTCCAAAAAGTATTACAGCTAATAGTACAGTAATTATATTTGTGAAATTAATGAATGGCATTTGTTTCTCCTCCTTTATTTTAACTTTTGTTCTATTAATTTTGCCAAAGCTTCCGCCTTAGCTTTAATATAACCTTGATCCTCGCCTTCTATCATAACCCTTACTAATGGTTCTGTTCCAGAAGGTCTTATAAGAACTCTTCCGTTTCCAGAGAATTCTTTCTCTAATTTTTCTATCTCTGCTTTTATCTCTGCATCTTTTTCATAATCATATTTTTTATCAGCAGAAACTTTTGCATTTATTAAAACCTGTGGATATATTCTTATTATATCACATAATTTTGAAATTGGAAGCCCTTTTTCTAACATTATTTTTACTAACATTAAAGACGTTAAAATTCCATCTCCTGTTGGATTATAGTCAAGCATTATAATATGCCCAGATTGCTCTCCTCCTAGATTGTTGCCGTTTGCAAGCATATTTTCAAGAACATATCTGTCTCCAACTTTGGTTGCTTCAAAGTTTATATTGTTTTCTTGTGCATATTTTCTTAAACCTAGATTACTCATAACTGTTGCAACTAATGTATCATTTTTTAGTTTATTTTTTTCTTTTAGATAGTTTGATATTACTGCCATTATACAGTCTCCATCAACTAATTCTCCCTTTTCATTAACCGCTAAACATCTGTCTCCGTCACCATCATACGCAATTCCCAAATTGCATTTGTTTTCTACAACAAATTTTTGCAATCCTTGCATATGAGTAGATCCACAGTTATCATTTATATTTATTCCATTTGGTTCATTATTTATTATATAATGTTTTATTCCTAGTTTAGTAAATACTTTGTCTGCTATTTGATATGTTGCTCCATTTGCAGTATCTAATGCCACTACAAAGTTTTCTTTATCTAAGTTTTCTAACTCTTCTTCGAAATTCTTTCTGAAGAAGTATACATATTCCTCTAATAAATCTTCTCTGTTCTCAGCAACTCCTATTTTGTCATTTATTGCTGTTAACTCATCTAATTTTCCAGAGTCCATTACTTCTTCTATTTCTTCTTCTAGAGTATCTGGAATTTTCATTCCCTTGTTGCTAAAATATTTTATGCCATTGAATTCATATGTATTATGCGATGCCGATATTACCACACTTGCATCTGCTTTATATCTTTTTGTTAGATACGCAACTCCTGGTGTTGGAATTACTCCAAGTTGTTTTACATTTGCTCCGTAGCTTAGGAATCCAGCTGTCATCGCAGCTTCTATTAAAGTCCCAGATATTCTGGTATCTCTTCCTATAAAAATTGTTGGTGTGTGATTTGTATGTTTTGATAACACATACGCTCCTGCTTTAGCTACTTTGTACACTAACTCTGGTGTTAGTTCGCTGTTTGCAATTCTTCTGATTCCATCTGTTCCAAAGTATTTTCTCATTGCACATAACTTCCTGTTCTTTTTGTATTTAGATTTTTAATCTATGTTTCTTTTATATTATATATTTTATTATGATAAAAATGCAATAGTTTTTGAAAACTTTTGGTTATATATTTATTTCATAAGATATTCTGGATGTTCTACATACCAATCTATTGTTTTTACTATTCCATCTTCAAATTTAGTCTTAGGAAGCCATCCTAATTCGTTATGAATTTTGGTTGGATCTATTCCATATCTATAGTCATGTCCTTTTCTATCAGTTACATATGTAATTAGTGTTTCCGGCTTATTTAGTCTTTTTAATATAAGTTTAACAATATCTATATTTCTTCTTTCATTGTGTCCACCAATACAGTATCTTTCACCTTTTCTTCCATTATGAAAAACTTCATCAATCGCTTCACAATGGTCTTCTACAAACAACCAATCTCTTATATTTTTTCCCTCACCATATACAGGTAATGGTTCATTTTTCAAGGCTAAACTAATCATGTGTGGTATTAGCTTTTCGTGATGTTGATATGGCCCATAATTGTTTGAGCAATTTGTTACACTTACATTCATTTGAAATGTTTCTGCATACGCAAATGCTATTAAATCAGAGCTTGCTTTTGATGCAGAATAAGGTGAGTTAGGTTTTATCGGCGAAATTTCTGTAAAGTATCCTGTTTCTCCTAAGCTACCAAAAACTTCATCTGTAGAAACATGAACAAATTTGTTTGGGCTACCTTCTCCCCAAAATTGCTTTGCTGCTTCTAAGAGTGTATGTGTACCTAATACATTAGTTTGAGTAAATATGAATGGAGTTCTTATACTATTATCAACATGTGATTCTGCTGCAAAGTGTACAATTCCGTCTATATTATATTTTTGATAAGTTTCCATTACTTTATCAAAATCACATATATCTCCTTGAACAAATATAATCTTATCTTTTACGTTGTCCAAATTATGAATGTTTCCAGCATAAGTCAATTTATCGTAAACTATATAATTATATTTATCTCCGTACTTTTTTACCATTAATTCAACAAAATTTGCTCCTATAAATCCAGCAGCGCCAGTAATCATTATATTTTTCATTTTTAATCTCCCTCTTTTTATGTTCGGATAAATTATTTTATTCTATATTCTTCAAATAAATCTGTATTTTTTAATTCCTTTAGTGTTGGCCATTTGCTATCTTTTTCAGCCGTTAAATACTTTTCAGGTGTTATCCCTTTTACTTCAGGCCATTTTATATTTACATCTTTATCATTCCACTGCAATCCACCCTCAGATTCATGATCATATATGTTATCAACTTTATAACAAAACTCTGCAGTATCTGATAGTACTAAAAATCCATGTGCAAAGCCTCTTGGAATATATAGCATTTTCTTGTTTTCTCCCGAAAGAACTACTCCTTCCCATTTTCCATAAGTCCTGCTTCCTGGTCTTAAATCAACAGCTACGTCAAAAACTTCTCCTTTAATGCATCTCACAATTTTTGCTTGAGAATGATTTTTTTGAAAGTGTAACCCTCTTAATACACCTTTTTTTGAACACGATTGATTATCTTGGATAAAGTCGCCGGTTATTCCAATTTCTTCAAAAGCATTCTTTTCATAAGTTTCCATGAAATATCCTCTTTCGTCTTCAAAAACAGTAGGTTCAATTACATACACTCCATCTATTGATGTTTCATAATTTTTAAACTTTCCCATTTTATTTATTCCTTCCTTTTGATTGCACTCGTTTTGCATGCAGTACAAACATTAAATTAATAATTATCTTTATTTATATGTACACTAATTATTTTCTACTAAATCCATTAAAAATCTTCCATAATCACTCTTTAATAGAGGTTCTGCAAGTGTTTTTAATTCAGCTCCCGTTATCCATCCATTTTCAAATGCAATTTCCTCTGGACAGCATATTTGCATTCCTTGTCTTTTCTCTATTGTCTGAACAAAACTTGAGGTCTCAATTAGTGCATCATGTGTTCCTGTATCAAACCATGCCATTCCTCTGCCCAACTTTTCAACTTTTAGTTTTCCTCTATTCATATATTCCTCGTTTATAGATGTAATTTCCAGTTCTCCTCTTGCAGATGGTTTAACGCTTTTTGCAATCTCTATTACCTCATTTGTATAGAAGTATAATCCAGGTACCGCATAACTAGATTTAGGCTCTAATGGTTTTTCTTCTATTGATACAGCATTGCCCTCTCCGTCTATTTCAACTACTCCATATCTTCTTGGGTCTTTTACCTTATATCCAAAAATTGTTGCTTCATCTTCTCTAGCATTAGCGCATTTCAATACTTCATTTAAGTCTCCACCATAAAACATGTTGTCACCTAAAATCAAGGCAACATTTGAGTCTCCAATAAAGTCTTCTCCAATTATAAAAGCCTCTGCTAGTCCATTTGGCTTTTCTTGTATCTGATATTCTATTTGCATTCCCCATTTTTTTCCGTCTCCAAGTAACTCTTTAAATGTTTCATGATCTCTTGGAGTTGTTATTATTAATACTTCTCTTATTCCAGCAGCCATCAATACATACAATGGATAATAAATCATTGGCTTATCATACACTGGCATTATTTGTTTTGAGATTGCTTTTGTTAATGGATAAAGTCTTGTTCCGCTTCCTCCTGCTAATATTATACCTTTTCTATTCTTCATAATTTTTCCCTCTTATTAATTATTCTTTTCTTGTTCTATCTTTAAGTATCTCTTTAATGCATCTTCATAAGTTGGTATTTTTATTCCATATTTTAATAGCTTGCTTTTAGACATCTGAGAATTTTTAGGTCTTTTAGCTGCACTCTTAAATTCTTCGCTTGTTACTGGTGTTACTTTGCAGTTTATTCCTTCTAGGTCATAAATCATTTTTGTGAAGTCATACCAAGTTGTATAACCCATGTTGGTTGAGTTATATACTCCAAAAGGAATTTGCTTTTCCATTGCTTGATGAATTATAGAAGCAAGATCTACCGCATAAGTTGGGCTTCCATGTTGGTCATTTACAACTTTTACTTCGTCATGTTCTTTTGAAAGATTAATCATAGTTCTTACAAAGTTGTGCCCTTCTCCATATAGCCATGCAGTTCTAAATATATAAAATTTTTTACAATTTTCTTCTATGAATTTTTCTCCTGCAAGTTTTGTTTTTCCATACACAGCTTGAGGATTTTTTTTATCGTCTTCGTTGTAATCCTTTGAAGTGTCTTTGTCACCACCAAAAACATAATCTGTACTTATATGAACTAATACAGCATTATTTTCTTGTGTTGCTATAGCTAAATTTTTAGGACCTATTGCATTTATTTTATATACAAGCTCCTCTTGTTCTTCCGCTTTATCAACAGCTGTATAAGCCGCACAGTTGATTATATAATCTGGTTTTACTTTTTTTGTGTACAGTCTAACTGCATCTAAATTAGTAATATCTAGTTCTTCAACATCTGTACAAACTAATTCATTTTCTTTCAATTCTTCTTTTACTGCTTTTGCAAGCATGCCGTTGGCACCCGTAATCAAGATTTTCATAATTATCCCTCTTAATTATTTTTTTGATTTTTCTTTAATATGCTTTTTAATAGCTCTAATAAGTAATACAATGAATCTATTTTTAAAATCTTAGCCCCAGCTATATATATTACTCCACCCACAATAATTTGAATTATAAGTGAAATAATTATAGGTAATTTAATTAGTCCAATTAAGTACACAATAATTCCCATAAAAATTGCTAAAGCTATACTTGGCATTATATCCTTCATTTGATCTATATAGCTATAATTTAACAATTTTTTATTAGGCCAAGAATTAATTATTTGGCTTAATAGTCCACTTACAAGTAAACTATATGCCATAGCCAATGGACTAATATACATAGTCGCAAGTAGCAATGTTACTCCTACAGCTTTTTTTATAATTTCTAATTTTAAAAATAAGTCACTTCTCCCCATTGCTTTTATCGCGTTAAGATTTGCAGTATGTATAGGATAAAACATAAATGTTACGCAGAATATACACAAATATGGAACACATCCTAACCATTTTTCTGTCAATAGCAATGTAACAATGTTTTTAGATGTAAAGGCAAGTCCCATCATTAACGGAGCCATTATAAATATGCTTGTTTTAATTGCCCTTCTTGTCATATCTTTAACTTTTGTTTTGTTATCTTGTTCATTTGACATTGTTGGTAATAGTACGCTATCTATTGATGTATTTATGTTTGTTACTATTAAATTTGGAAATTGTTTTCCCTTGTTATAAAATGCTAAATCAGCTGATGAATATATTTTTCCTATTACTAATTGCCTCACATTTTCATAAACTGTATCTAATAGTGCAGATGCTGATAATTTCCAACCATAAGAAAATAATTCTTTTAATCTTCTGAAAGAAAACATTTTCTTTGGTCTCCATTTTACTGTTATCCATAGGACAATAGTATCAACCGTTAGATTAAACAACTGTTGCGCAACTAAAGCCCATACTCCAAATCCTTTCTTTGCCATAACAATTCCAATAATAGCTGCTCCAATGGTACCTGCAAGCGTAGCAAAAAAGAATTTTTTAAAAATTAGTTTTTTTGATACATATGCCTGTTGCACATTTTTCACACCTGATACAACAATGGTTAGGCTTAACACTCGAATAATTGATACAAGCGAGTCATCATTATAAAATCTCGCAATAGCAGGCGCACATAAAAATACCCCTGCATACAAAAATAAGCATATTGTTATATTTGCAAAGAATACTGTGGAAAAATCCAAATCATCTGCATCCTTTTTTTGAATCAAAGCATTGCCTAATCCACTATCTACAAAAACTTGAAGTATATTGGTAAAAACAGTAATTAAAGCAATCGTCCCATAAGCTTCTGGAGCCAAAATTCTTGCAAGCACAATTGTTACAATAAACGAAACAAGTTGCGCTCCACATCTTTCAGCAAATCTCCATATTACATTTGAAAACACATTTTGTTTTGAGTTGTTCATATTATATTCCTTCGATTATTTTTTTAATATTATATCACAAATCTTATTTGCATCTTCTACAGAAAGATTTGCATACATAGGTATTGTTAGCACTCTATTTGATATTTTCTTTGCAACAGGTGTTTTTTTAGAATCAAATCTATCTCTATAACAATCGTAATCTGATATTAATGGATAGAAATATTTTCTTGAGAAGATATTTTCTTTTGCTAGTTCTTCTGATATTTCATCTCTAGTCTTTCCAAATACTGTCTCATCAAATATTACAGGATAGTATGCAAAGTTTGGCTTTACACCTTTTTGCGTTTTAGAGATAGTAATTCCTGGAACCCCAGATAGTCTTTCTGTATATACATTATATACTTTCTCTCTTTTTGCAATTTCTTCATCAAAATGTCTTAAGTTGCATAATCCCATTGCAGCTTGGAATTCATTCATTTTAGAATTAATTCCAACATCTATAACATGTTCTTGATCTATTATTCCAAAGTTTTTAAAGCTATCTATTTGTTTCTTTAATTCTGGATTATTATATACTAGTGCTCCACCTTCAATAGTATTAAATACTTTTGTTGCATGAAAGCTAAACATTGAAATATCTCCATAGCTTCCTATTCCTCTGCCATTTACCTCAACTCCAAAAACATGGGCTGCATCATATATAACTTTCAAATTATGTTTTTTAGCAATTTTCTCTATTGCCTCAACATCGCAAACATGTCCATAAACATGAACTGGTACTATTGCTGTTGTTTTTTCTGTAATTAATTCTTCTATTTTGTTTACGTCAATTGTGTAATCATCTTCGTTTATGTCGCAAAATACAGGCGTTAATCCATTTTGTACTATTGCATGTGTTGTAGAAGCAAATGAAAACGGTGTAGTAATTACTTCTCCAGATAAATTCATTTTATTAATTGCTGTATATAGTGCTAAATGTCCATTATTAAATAATGATATATTTTTCACTTTTAATTTTTCACACAGTTTGTCTTCAAGTTCATGATGTTTTACTCCCATATTTGTAAGCCATCTTGTCTCAAATATATCTTCTATTTCCTTACTATATTCTTCAAGTGTTGGTATTGAAGACTGTGTTACTAAAATTTTTTTATCCATTTTATCTACCTCTTAATTCTAAAAATCTATCTACTTTCATTTCCTCTTTATAATCTTCTAATAATTCTTTAATTCCATATTTAGGTTTGTATCCAAGTTCTTTCTTCGCATTTGTTATATCTAATGCGAATCCTCCGCTATTCTTCTTTTCTGGGCAGTAAACGATTTTTGAAGGATTATCTTTCGGAGAAAATACTTCTACTATTGCTCTCACTTTTTCCTCTAAAGTTACAGGCTTTCCAGTTCCAATATTATAAAATCCGCTGTCTCTATCAGTTTCTATTGCTTTGCATAATTCCTGACTAAAATCATATACATGTACCATATCTGTTGAATAATTTGGATCTCCCCATATCTCAAGTGTCTCACTATTTTTTGCTTTTTCTATCATTCTATAAATCGGTCTTAATGTCTTTACTCCATTTGGATGATAATAATGATATGGACTATAACTATAAATTGTAGGTAATCTAAATACAAAGCTCTTAATTCCATATTCAGCATGATAATGTTTCAATAACTCGATTGCTGTATTTTTTGTTATAACATATAAAGCATGATCTCCTTTATAGCTAAAATTTAGTGGAGTATCAGGTTTTAGCATGACACCGTCTTTTGCTGATAAAGATATATCAAATACAGTAGTTGTATATAAGATTCTGTCGGCTTTAACTTTTCTTGCATATTCATAAACATTAAATGCTCCCACAATATTTGAATTAATATATTTTTCTGGTTGATATCCTTCCATATAAGATGGAATTTGTGCTGCAAGTAAAACAACAGCATAAACATTTTCTGTTGGCAATTTTTCAAAATCAGCAGCACAACTAATATCTACACTATAATATTTTACACCTCTTTTTGTGAAGAAATCCGTATCTCTTCTGCCAGATGCAATTATTTCGTATTCATCATTGTTAAAATACTCAAGTGCATATTTAGTAAAATAACTTCCTACATTCCCACAAGCTCCAAAAATTATTATTTTTTTCTTATTCATATTCTTATTTCTCCTTTACAATTTTTATTATCTTGTCCATTTCCTCTATGCCATATCTTTGGTCACATGGTAATGGTAATATATTTTTTGCAAAATTATAAGCATTAATGTTCTTTTTATCATTTATTACATTAGGCCATAAAACTGGTACAAAAATGTTCTTGTTTATTAGTTTTTTTCTTAAACTTTCGGCATTTTCTATATATAACGGATATACATATGCTCCTTTTATTCTTCTCAGCTTCAATTTATTTAATTTTCTTAAATTTTTATCTAGATACTTAAAATTTTCTGTTCTTCTATCTTTTATTTTTTTATAGTCGAACGTTCCTAGCAAAGTTTCTGTCACTTTCGACATTTTTAATAATGGTATTGTTTCTAATAGTTTTTCATTTTGTTTATACATGTCATAGTATTGTTGCGGTGTTTCTTCAAGTCTTCCAAATATGTATGCAAATCTATCTTTAGAGCTGTCTCGTTCCAATTTTTCTAATGAGATCATATCTGTATATAAATAAGCCCCATCTGGAACTCCCATAAATTTTCTACATGAATATATTGTGTCAACACCTTTCACAGGCAACTGAAAAAATGCTTGGACATTGTCTATAATAATATTTTTATAGATTCTTTTAAGTTTTTTTATTAAAGCATTGCATAGTTGTCCGAAATAATTCACAATGTATATGTACTCATTATTATTTAGTTTCTTATTGAGTTCCGGTAAAAATCTGTTATTTATATTATAATACTCAACCTCACAATAGTCTAATATCACATCTATCGAATCACATAAATAATACGGAATATAAAGCTTTTTTATTCTTTTACTCTTTGCTAAATACACTAAACAATTTCTCGCACTATTCAATTTAAGTGCATTTTTGTGATATTGCTGATTAATTAAACTTTCTAATTCAAAATATCCACCTATATTTTCTTTCATATATTCCTCTTTATTTTAATATTACTTTAATATATTTTTCTTGATTATTTAATACTTCATCCATTTGTTTCTGACTATCAAATTTCAACACCATTGTTCCAATAGCCTCATTTGCTCCTGAGAAGCCTCCTACATGTGTTCCTGTTTCTATCCACAAATCATTTTCTACAATATTTGAGCTAATTTCGTCTGAAATCCATAGTTTTTCAAAAGTTCCTTCTTTTTCACTATGAAGAATGATTTCAGCCCAATTATCTTTTAATTCTTTCTGCTCAATGACATCAAGTTCCATTCCCAGTGCAGATTTAACAATATTGGTTATCATGTCCACACCAGTCATATATCTAATCATTTCTGCTAATCTGTTTCCTCCACCTCTTGGAGAACATTCCATTATGTATGCTTTTCCGTTTGTACATTCTCTAGTTTCAATGTTATAAATAGAGTTTTTCATGTCAAGTAGTTTTAATAATCTCTGTATCTCATTTGTTAATTCTTCTTGATGTTCTTTTGATATTGATGCAGGCCATGTGTATGCTGCAGGAGTATATGGATTCTCACAATTTTCATCAAATTTTTGTGCTGAAAAAGATACAAACTTCAATTCTCCATCAACTGAAAAAGAATCACAATCAGATGAGTCCCCGATTTTTTCTAAAAAATCTTCTATTATAAATTCATTGCTATGCGAGAATTTTAATGCATAATTTATAGCATCTCTCAATTCACTTTTTTCCACAACCTTAGTTACACCTTTACTACCCGCCGAATCCGTTGGTTTAACTATTACAGGCCAATTAAACATTTCAATATCATTTAATGCGGTTTCGATATCCGTATATTGTTTTGCAACAGGAACATTAAAATTATTTTCTGTTAAAAATTTTCTAAATTTTCCCTTGTTTTGTAATATTTCAACAGATTCATAAGGTCCAGAAGATGGTAGTCCCATTTTTTCTGCAACATATGCAGCAGTTACAACTCCAGGGTCACAGGCAAAAGAAAGAATTCCATCTATTTTTAACTCTTTAGCTTTTTCTAGGACCTTGTCCTTCTCAAGGATACTAACATTGCAATATTCGTCTGAATACTTATGTGCAATATTGTTTGGTAAATAGTCACAAGTAATTACATAAACACCCAATTTATGTGCTGCCTCTATAACAGGAACTAAATATCTCATTCCTCCAAGTAACATTAACTTTTTCATATATTTAAATCTCCTTTGATTTTTATCTATGCTTTATTTTTAATTTTTCCTTTTTTAGTATTTTAAATATAAATGGAGCTTTTTCTTTTAACAAAATTTTTATTCTTTTTCCTCTAGGTAGTCTCTTTTTATATGATAAATAAGGCTCTTGCTCCATCATTTTAAAATTATTTTCTAGGTAAAATATATTAAATTGTAATTCAATAATTTTTTTATTTATTGCATCATCATGTTTTTTATTTGTATATTCGTTAATTTCTTTAAGTTTTTTTACAATTTTTTTATTTATGCTTATATTTTTACTTTCATCATTCATAATCTTATCTGTCCATGATGAGCCAGTATTAATTCTATATGCAACCATTGGTTCCTTAAAGCAATATGTTTTTCCCATACTAGATAAAAAAATCTGCCATAAATAATCGATAGAAAAATCATTAAAATATGTAGGTAATTGTTCAATATATTTCATCCTTGAAAAAATAGAATTTGTTGCTACATATTGTCCTCCACCTAGAATAAAATCATCACATGTTAAGATTGAATTATTTTCTACAGTATTTATTTCTCCAACTTTATTTTTATTGTTATCCACAACCATTGCATTTGACACACACATTGAATATTCATCATTAGCTTCCATCAAATCAAATTGCTTTTGTAGCTTATTTTGGTCAGTCCAATAATCATCTCCTTCACAAATTGCAAAATATTTGCCCTTTGCTTCTGGTAATAAAATATCTATAAGCATTCTTCTATGTTTTGAATATTGATTTTCTTTTTGAAAAATTGGCTTAATTATTTGAGGATATTTTTCAGCATATTCTTTAATAATTTGTGCTGTTGAATCAGTAGAACAATCATCGTTTATGATAATTTCATATTTAAAATTAACATTCTGATTTATAAAACTATCTAATGCATCTTTTATATATTTTTCGTGATTATATGCTAGGCATAAAATAGATACCATTATTTCTTCTTTCATTTTGTTTTTCTCCCATTTTTATCTTTAAATAATATATATTTGTTATATATTTTTACTCGAATATCTTTAACAGAATGATTAAGATTTAGTAACAACAATATAGAGTATATATAAAACATCGGAAACTTATTTGCTCTATATCTTGCTCTTTTATTCTTCATTTCTCCATAGTTATTGTAACTTTTTATCTTTCTCTTATATTTTTTAGAGTTGATGAAATTGTTAATTTCTTGTTCGCTAATAACTTTTCCCTTTTTATAACCTTTTCTCAACAATTCTGATATTAATTCCTGTTTTCCTGCATTACTTCTAGAAATACTATTAGGAGATAATCTGCATTTATATAAAACTTCTGGATAATTTGCAAGTCTAAATCCATAAATAGATGCTCGTAATAAAAAATCATAATCCTCACAAGAAAAGATATTTCTGTATCCATTCAACTCTTTAAATACTTCTGGTTTTGCAAGCCAAGTAGGATGTAACACACAACTCTTATACTTTAATAGTTTACAGATGTTTTCTGATTTTGTTGGATATATCCCTAATTGCTGATCTTTCCCCTCATAAAAGTATTGCATATAAGAACCAACTAAATCACAATCTTCTTTTTCTATGTATTCCAATTGTTTTTCAAATCTATCTAATGTAGATATGTCATCTGCATCCATTCTTGCGTAATAATCCCCAGTTGCCACTTTTAATGCTTTATTCAAACTTAATGGTAAGCCAATATTTTTTTCATTTAATATTAGTTTCACTCTTTTATCTTTATATTGCTCTATAAGTTCTTTTCTCCATGTTTCATCCGGAAAATCTATTACTACTATGATTTCCAGATTTTTATATGTCTGATTTATTATTGATTCAAATGACTCTCTAAGTTCTTCTTCATTTTCCTTGTATACTGTCATTAAAACACTTATTTTCTTTTTATCCATCCTAATAAATCCAATTCGTTATCCTTTCTTTCCTTGTTACTTATTGTTAAAAACGCTCCTATCATAAAAAATGTTATTAATTCTGCGCCTTTAAACTGTATACAGCCTATAATTATATATGTTAGTATAAACATTATAAACGGATTGTCCAATATCTTTTTAATGTTATTTTTGATAAAATCTACAATAATGTATATATATATGCTACCTCCAACAAATCCAAAATCTAATATCATTTGAAATAATAAATTATGAACATTATCTTCATCATACCATAATCCTGATGCATCACTTATGCCCTTTATTGCATTACCTGCACCATATCCAAAAGGTCTTTTTTCAAATGCTTCCATTACGTATTTCCACATTCTTATTCTACCTTGCGAACCTCCATCTTTTCCGACATTTATAATTCTGTTTATTATATTATCAAATATATTAGTCTCTATTCCTATGATAATCGCTATCACTGCAATCATTATAAATCCTATTATTAATAGTTTTAAGCCTTTATTATTTTTCTGTTTTTTCATTTCAATTACGCTATTTGTCAGAATATATAAGAAGGCCATAATGTTAATTATTATTCCTACCCTACTTGATAGTAAAATAGAAATTGTTGTAGATATTCCCATATATACATAAGCACATTTTCTCTTATTGGTAAAGAAAAATGCAAACATTGCAATCCATGTACATTCCAAATTTACGCCACCTGTAAATATTCCGTTATAATTTGGATGTTCATTATATGGATTGTTGTGAAAATTCATTATTTCCTTAAAATTTATTAATACATTTATAGCCACGGATGTTATTGCTATTACAGCAACAATTTGTATAATCTTTAGCCAATCATCAATCTTGAAATTTTTACCTATATTATATACAACCATCAAAATTCCAAATGCAAATAGATATTCAAAGAACAATCTTTCCATTCCCATATCAAAAAAATTCAAAACGGAAATGATGCTCATATATATTAGCATTATCATTAGTTTTTTCGAAGGAATCTCTAATTGTTTTTTTATAATTATTAGTAGTATGTACAATATAACTACTACTCTGTAAACTTTAATTGCTTGTTCTCCAATAACGAATAGATTAAGATTTTGAAAGCAGAAAGATATTAGCAATATTGTTATTAAAATTTCCGGTTTTAGTTCCTTTTCTATTTTATCTTTAAGTCCCATGTCCTTTATTTTTTCATTTATTGTCATTTTACTTATCCTTTTCTAATAGTTCAAATATAAATTTTCCAATTTTTTAGCAACATTTTTTATATCAAATTCTTTACATTCTTTTTCCATATTTCCGGTTCTATCATATCTTGCGTTAGTATTTAATATTGCATTTTTCCATACATTTTTATTTAATTTTAGATATTTAATATTGCTAGTTATATTAGTTTCTTCTGCGACAGTATTTAGTGTTGTAAAACACTTTAATCCGGACGCTTGTCCTTCAATTAGAACAATACCTAGTCCCTCATATAATGATGGTAAGGCAAACATGTCCATCGCCATCATATATTCATTTACATTTTTTATTCTTTTTTTAATATATGTTACATTTTCTAACTGGTATTTTGATATTTGTTTTTTTATTTTATTTTCCAGTCTTCCTTCTCCTATAATAATTAGTTTATATTTCTTATTCTCTTCATGTAACTTTTTAAAAACTTCAACTAGAAACATTTGATTTTTTTGTTTTTCCATCCTACCAATGTTTCCAATCAATATATCATCATCATTTAATTTTAGTTCTTCTCTTATTTTGTTACGTTTGCTTTCCTCAAACTTAAATTTGTCAATTTCTATTCCATTGTTAATAACTTCAACTTTTGTTTTTTTTCCAAATAAATATTTTCCAGAATCAACTGAACAAGCAAATTTTATATTTGCATATTTTTTTGAACTTCTAGATAAAATATGTAATAAAATTCCTTTCATACTTTTTTCATAAGAATTATTATGAGAATGTCCAATTCTTATTTTTACATTATGATTTTTTGCTATTTTTAAGTATATAGGCATCATACTTTGCATATGTCCATGAACAATTTCATATTCTTTGTGTTCAGAAAAAAAATCATTTAAGTCTTTTATATATTTAAAAAAGTTTTTATCGTCTTTATAAGTTAGTCTGTAAATTTTTCCACCTAGTTTTTCTATTTCGTCATCATAGAATTCTTTTTTTTCGCTGTGTACTAAAAAATCGAATTGTACCCTAGTTCTGTCAATATTTCTGTACACATTCATAATGAAAGTTTCTACTCCTGCTGCCCTCATATTAGGCACAACATTTAACACTCTCACTAAATCTTCTTTCATCTCATTTTTCCCACTTTCATTCCAATAAATCTTGCCATCATATTTGGTACAAAGTTAAGCAAAACTTTCCAATTTTTCTCTTGAAGTGCTCTCTTTAATACATAGGTAGCAAGTTTTCCACCAGATTTATTTACTTTATATTCATTTAAATACTCGTTTTGTTTAAAGAATTTTCCAGTATCATAATATCTTTTATATTGTTGCTTTAAGGTAAATTTGTGCGAATGTACAACTTCTGAGTCTGCACAATATTTTATTTTGTACCCATTTGTAATCAACTTGTATGCTATATACATATCTTCATTTGTTGGAAAATCTTTTCTGTCATAGCCATTTAGTTTTTTAAATATTTCTGTTTTTATTGCAGATGATGCATCAGAAAAGAAAAAAGTATTTAGCCCTAGCTTTTCTATATCATCTTTATTTTTTATTACAGATTGAGATGGGTAATTGTATTCTCTAGTGTATTTTTCTATGGTATTGTTGTTGCACAACTGTCTGCTATAAGTAGCTTCAACTTCATTATTCATAATAGGTGTAGTCAGTTTTTCTATCCAGTCTGCCTTTTCTATTTTTACATCTTGTGTTATAAAAACTAGTATGTCCGCTGTTGAATCTTTTGCTATTTTTTCTCTTGATAAACTATGTGAAAATTCTTGTTTCTTTATTACATTGTATTTTATTTTTTCATCTTCTTTTTGCAATTTTTCAACTATTGATATTGTTGCATCTTTGCTTTCTGTAATAATATAGTTTATATTTTTTATATTATTGTAGAAGCTTTGATTCTTTATTTGGTTATATTGATTTTCTATATATTTTTCAGCATTATATAACGGGCAAATTATATCAATGGTCATTTTATATTGCTCCTTCTTTTTTGAATACTGTTATGAATGTTTTGAAGAATATTTTTATGTCTAACCATAATGAACAATTTTCTACATAGTAAAGTTCCATAAGCATTCTTTCTTCATATGTAGTATTGCTTCTTCCGTTTACTTGCCAATAGCCTGTAAGTCCTGGTGTTACACTTAAGAATTTGTCTTTGTTTACTCCATATTCCTCTACTTCTTCTGATATTACTGGTCTTGGTCCGACAAAACTCATTTCTCCTTTTAAAATATTTATCATTTGAGGAAGTTCATCAAGGCTTGTTCTTCTTAGGAAGTTACCTAGTTTTGTTATTCTTGGATCTTTTTGTAACTTATGTGTTTTTTCAAATTCGTTTTTTGCATCTTCATTGTTGTCTAAATATTCTTTTAGTTTTTTATCTGCATTTATACACATTGATCTAAATTTGTATAGTCTAAATATTTTTCCATTTTTACCATATCTTAATTGTTCGTAAAATAGTGGTCCTTGGTCTTCTTTTAATATTTTTCTGGCTATATATATTAATATTGTTGTTGGTATAAGTAGTATTATTCCGATTATTGCTCCTATGATGTCTATGGCTCTTTTGGTAATTTTGTATAAGACTTTTGGGTTTGTTTTTATTTCTTTTTCAACTTTTTCTACTCCTGTTGGATAGTCAAATAGTATGTCCTCGTTTATGTCGATTGCCAAATTTCCATTTATGTTCATTGTTGTTTTTTCTGCTACTCCATTTGCCTTAGCCAATTTTTTCACCCCTTATTTTCTTTTATTCTATATATCCCGTCTTTTTTATTATTGCATCATTCATTTCTTTTACTGTTTCAGAAACTTTGTAGTCTTCTTGTCCAAATAGTTCTTTGTGTAGTCTTATTACATTGCTTTCTAGTGTTACTGGTACTCCATACCACGCTGTTGTTGATATTCCTTTTACGTTGTATGGCCATCCTAAGCTTTCTGTTATGTCGAATGATAATGCACTTGGTATTAGTGCTATTATATCGTTGTTTTCTATGTTTTTGCTTACTCTTGGCAATATTTCGTCTGCAAGTTTGTTTAGTTGTCCTATGCTAAGTGTTTTTGCTTTTTTTGCCATTGCAGTTACTACTGTTCTCATTCTTTCTGTTCTTTTATAATCTCCCCCAGCTGTATATCTAATTCTTGAATATGCTACTGCTTGTACTCCGTCTACTGTTTGTCTGCCTGCTTTTGATAGATGCGATGATTTTATTCCTGAGCTTTGCGATGTTGCATCTATGTAGTCGTTTATGTATTTTAATTCTTCGCTTGTTATGTCTATTTCTACTCCATTTAATGCATTTACTGCCGCTATAACTGCATCGAAGTTAACTGTTACATATTCTGTTATGTTTAGGTCTAATGCTTCGTTTAAGGATTTAAGTGTGTTTTGTGCTCCACCATATGAATATGCATGTGTTATTTTGTCTAGTTTTTTGTTTCCGTTTTCTGTTACGTACACATATGTGTCTCTATATACTGATAGAAGTTTTACTTCTTTTGTTTTTTCATTGATACTTGCTATGATTATGCAATCGCTTCTATTTCCTGTTCCATAATCATCAGCTCGACTGTCTATTCCAAGTAACGCAATGTTTCTATACCCTTTTAATGAGTCCTTTGCTTCTTCACTTATTCCTATTGCTGTTTTGTCGATGTATTCTGTTTTCATTTTGCTTAATTTGTTATGTACAAATGAGTATCCTGCAATCGCAATTCCTAATATAATTACTATTATTACTATAAGAACTCTTAAAAAGATTTTTAGTCCTTTATTTTTCTTTTTTATTTTGTATTCGGCTCTTTCTAATTTTCTTTCATATGCTCCGTATTTATATTCTTCTTCGTTTATATTTTGCGCTTTGTCGTCTTTCATTCTTTTAGCTTTCATGATGTTTCTCCTTCGCATTTTTTCACTTTATAACTATATCATTATTTTACATTATAAGCAAGTTTTTTGCAAAATTTTGTCGAATAAAATATTATTATTTTATTTATGCTTCTTGCAATATTTGGAAATATTGAGTTTCGCTACTGATATCAGAAAAATAAAAGAACTTGAATTTGTTTTCAAGTTCTTTTATCCTAATATATTTATTTCTTTTTCTAGTTGTTTTATGAAGTATTGTTTGTTTGATTTTATCGGCTTTGGCTCTAGTTCTTTTGCTTGTTTAATTGCTTCGTCTAGCTTGTCGAAGTCTTCTAAGGCTACTAGATAGCCTTTTTTTGAAAAGTTTTCTAGTATTTGAAGTTGATGGTCATTTACATGTTCTCCATATTCTTTTAGTCTTGCTGCAGCTATTACTTTTTTTCCTTTTTCTAAGGCTGTTAATATTGTTCCAACTCCTGCATGGCATATTATGATGTCTGCTTTTTCTATATATTCTTCGAATTGTTCTACTGGCATGTAGTCAATTATTTGCATGTTGCTTGATTCAAATTTTGTGCTTCCAGCCTGTACTATTATTTTTTCCTTTTTGCTAATTTTCTTTTCGTCTATTGCTTTTTGTACGGCTTCTAAAAGTCTTGGGAATTTTTTATCTTGCGTCCCTAATATTACGAATATCATTTAATATAGCCACCCCCAACATACTGATTTTGGATATATTTTGTGCATTTCTTCCCATTGCACTACAAATGTGTCTGCTATTGGGTACACTAGTTTTCCTGCTACTGTTCCGCTTGTTCTGTTTGCAAATGTTTCTATAAATATGACTTTGCTTCCAAATATTTTGGCTATATAGCACATTGGAACTGCTGTATGTGTTCCTGTTGTTACTATTACTTCTGGTTGATATTTGAAGAAATAATATAAACTTATAAAGCTGTTTGCTATAAATTTAAAAATGTAGCTTATTGGATATTTTTTGGTTCCATATATTAAGAAGCTCATTTTGTCTCCATATTTCTTTTTTAGGCTTTTATCTACTTTTGTGTTTTCTGTTACTATGTGATAATCATATTTTTTGAACAGCGTTTTTAGTTGCATTAACTCATTTAGGTGTCCACCTGTACTTGCTATAAATAGTACTTTTCTTTTTGGTTCATCCTGACTATTTTCTTCTACTAATTTTTTCGGTTTGCTTGCCTTTTTCTTTTTTATTTGAACACAAATTAATGCTATTGCCAGTACTATTAAAACTCCTAACATTGCTCCCACTGTATCTAGACATACATCTGCAAATTCTCCGCTTCTTCCCGGTACTAACCTTTGGTGTAATTCATCACTGCAAGCAAAGACAAATGCAAACATTGTGCTAAAATCAAATTTGTAGACTCTTTGCCATTTAAATGTTTCGCATGTGCACATTGTTAAGAATCCGAGTAGCATGTACACACTAAAATGTGCAACTTTTCTAATTACTGGATTTATTATTTCTATTGTTCTATCATTGCATTCTAGTCCCAATGTTTTTAATAAGATTTCTGTAAATTGTCTGCTTGTACCAGCCGAAACGCCCCCATCTTGACTAGATAAAGCAAATATTTTACAACATAGGACTATTATACAAATTATCAATATATATCTGATTACATGTTTTAAAATATTTTTGTTCATTTATGAATCCTCTTACATTTTTTCTGGAACTTGTATTCCTAGTAAATTTAGTCCTTTTTCTAGAATTGTTTTTACTATATATGTTATGTATAATCTTGCATCTTGCATTTCTTTGTCTTCTGTGATTATGTGACAATTATTGTAGAAACTGCTAAAGTTTTGTGCAAGGTCTACTAAGTATCTTGCAAGTATTGATGGCTCTTCTTTTTCTGTTACGTTCTTTAATATGCTGTTGAAATTATATAATTGGTTTATTATTTTTTGCGAATCTTTATCATTTAATTTTTCCACATTTACTTCTTTAACATTTGGAATATACCCTGCTTTTTCTAATACGCTTTTTGCTCTTACTGTTGTGTATTGAACATATGGGCCTGTCTCTCCATTGAAGTTTAGCATTATATCCCAGTCAAATATTTCGTCTTTTATTCTGCCGTTTGATAAATCATTAAATATGATAGCTCCAACTCCTACTTTTTTTGCAACGTCTTCTTTGTTTTCTAGTTCTGGATTTTTCTTTTCTATTATTTCCTTACTTTTTTCTATTGCTTCATTTAACAAGTCTTCTAGTTTTATTACTTTTCCTTCCCTTGTTGACATTTTACCTGTTTTCAATAAAATCATACCAAAAGGAACATGAACTAATCCGTTTGTGTATTTCTCGTCTAATCCTAAATATTTAGCTGTTGCAAATACTTGCTTGAAGTGTAAAATTTGTTCATATGATGTTACATATATTGCTTTGTCGAAATCGTAAGTTCTTGCTCTATACATTATTGCTGCTAAGTCCCTTGTCGCATATGTTGTTGAGCCATTTGATTTTATTATTAGACAAGGTGGCATGTCGTCTCCTAGTTTTACTACTTGAGCGCCCTCAGATTCTTCTAATTTTCCTGCTTTTTTCAATATATCTATTATTTCTGGCATCTTGTCTGAGTAAAAAGCTTCTCCATTTAAAGAATCAAATTTTACTCCTAGTATATCGTACACTTTGTCAAATTCTTTTAAACTCAATTCTCTAAATTTCTTCCAAATTTCTACACAGTATGGATCTCCGTCTTCTAGCTTTTTGAAGTTGTTTCTACATTCTTCTAGCACGCTTTCGTCTTCTTTACAAAGGTTGTTTATTCTTACATATATTTGCATTAATTCGTCTATCGGATTGTTTTCAATGTCATATTCTGCTCCCCAACGTTTATATCCTTCGATTAGTTTTCCAAATTGTGTTCCATAATCTCCTAAATGGTTTATTGATGTAACATTATATCCTAAGTATTTATATATGTTATATAAAGCTTGACCAATAACTGTTGAACGTAAATGTCCTATGTGGAATGGCTTTGCAATGTTTGGTGCCGAGTAGTCTATTACTATGTTTTGTGGTTTTTCTTGTTTTTGGCTTCCAAAGTTCTCTTTTTCGGTATCAAATTCGTCAATTACTTCTTGTGTAATTTGATTTTTATTTAGTTTAAAGTTTAAAAATCCATTTACTGCACTTACTTCTGAGATTTCTTTTATATTTTCTAAGTTTTGTGAAATTTTCTCTTTTATTTCTTCTGCTATTGCTACTGGCGATTTTTTTAGTTCTTTTGCTAATATAAAGCAAGGGAATGCGTAATCGCCATTAGAGGCATCTTTTGGCACCCCTATGTTTTCTAATATTTTTTCTTTATTTATGTTTGTTGCTTTTTCAATTTCTTCTGCTATTATTTGTTTAAAATCTTTCATATTATTCTTTCCTTTCTTGAGATTAGGGCTTACCTAGTCTCCAAGGCAGATTCCTATGTCTCTTGCTGTTTTTACTAAATCGTCATCCATTTTTATTTTTCTTATATTACTTGTTGGTGTATTTCCTGACACTGCTCCTATTTCTTTGTTTTGTCCCACAACGTCTTCTAGTGTTGCATAATCTAATTTTCCGTTTTTGATAACTGCTATTGTTCCAAATTTTCCTTCCATAGCTAGTTCCATTGCTTTTGCTCCATATTTTGTTGATAATACTCTATCAAATGCAGTTGGTGTTCCACCTCTTTGCATGTATCCCAAAACTGTGCATCTTGCTTCAAACCCTGATAATTTCTCTAATTGTTTTGTTACTATTTCTCCGGCTCCACCAAGTTTTGTGTTATCTACTCCTGCTCCGTTGTCTCTTACATTTTCTACTGAGATGTTTCCTCCTTTTGGTGTTGCTCCTTCTGCTACAACTACTATACTAAAACGTTTTCCAACTCTGGCTCTTTCTTTTATTTTATCTACTGTTTTGTGTATATCGTATGGTATTTCTGGAATAAGTGCTATATCTGCTCCTCCTGCTATTGCTGACTCTAGAGCTATCCATCCTGCATATCTTCCCATTACTTCTAATACCATTATTCTATGATGTGTTTCTCCTGTTGTGTGTAGTCTATCCAATGCTTCTGTTGCTACTGATACTGCTGTATTGTATCCAAATGTTATTTCTGTACATGCAACATCATTGTCTATTGTTTTTGGAACTCCTATTACGTTTAGTCCTTTTAGATAGAAGTCTCTTGCTGATTTTTGTGTTCCATCTCCTCCAAGTGTGAATATACAATCAAATCCATCTTCTCTAACATTTTGAATACATTTATCTGATAAGTCTTGATATTCTATTTCTCCGTTTTCTTTTACTACTTTATAATTAAATAGATTTGCATTTGTTGAAGATCCTATTATTGATCCGCCTTTTGCAAGTATTCCCGATGCGTTTCTATTACCACTAGTGCTTAATCTTATATAATCATTATTTAATAGTCCTCTATATCCATCTACAAATCCATAACATTCTATATCATTTTCTTCTGCTGTTTTTACTATCGCTCTTATAACAGCATTAAACCCTGCTACGTCTCCTCCATTTGTTAAAATCGCTACCTTTTTTAACATTTTATTTACCTCCTATGTTTAACTTATGAATATTATATCAAAAATACAGAAAATTACAACATTTCTAGCCATTTTACTGAATTTTTCTGTTATTTTTTGGTATATACAGCAAAATTACCCGCTTTAGGCAGGTAATTTTATAATTTTATTGATATTCTACAATATCTATCCACTTACTTAAAAATTCTTGTTCTTCCGCTTTTCCTTTTGTCATTTGTGTTGCTGCAACTATTGGTATCCAAGTTTGGATTTTGTTTTTCTCTATCTCACTTGCATTTGCAAATATTTCTAAGTATCTATTTGCGATTTCGTCTTGTCCTTTCATTGAGAATAATAAGAATGTTCTTGCTGCATCTGCTGATGCATTTCCTTGTGTTGCGTGCGACCAATCTAGTATGCAATATTCTCCATTTTCTTTTACTATTATATTGCTTGGGTTGAAATCTCCATGACATAATTTTGCGTGGTTTTTCATTCCCTCTAGTCTTTGTAGTAAATCATATCTTACTTCATTGCTTATGTTTGTTGCTTCTGTTAGTTTTCTTCTAAATTTATCTTTTATTCTACTTAATAAAGGTACTTTCTTTGATAATACTTCTAGTTGTATTTTTACAAAGAATTGTAAATATTCTTCTAGTTTTTCTGGATGTTCTTCCATTAATTGGCTTAATGGTTTTCCTTCTACATATTCTGTAACCAAGGCCCATCTATTTTCTATTTTTCCTATTTCTATTAGCTTTGGTACATTTAAGTCTGTTGCTTCTTCAACTCTTGCTAAGTTCAAAGCTTCGTTTAGTATGTCTGCCTTTGAGTAGTTTTCTATAAATAGTTTTATTGTTTTTCCATTGTCTTGATATATTGTTTTGTTTGCTCTTTCTGCTATTACATTGTTTAAATTATATTCCATTTTCTTCTCCTCCTTCTACTTTGTGACCATAATATGCTTGTAGATACATATCTTTTATTTCGCTCATCAATGGGTATCTTGGGTTTGTTCCAGTACATTGATCATCAAATGCGTCTTCTGTCATTTCGTCTAAGGTTGCTAAGAAGTCTTTTTCATCTACTCCATAATCTCTTATAGTTGGTTTTATACCAATTGTTTCTTTTAGTTCATCTATTTTCTTTATTAGATTTTCTAGTTTTTCTTCATCATTATTTCCTGTAATTCCTACACTTTCTGCTATTTCTGCATATCTTCTTAGTGTATTTGGATATCCGTATTGTGGGAATGTTCCCATTTTTACAGGTGCTTCTTGGCTATTGTATCTTAGTACTTCGTCTATTAACAGAGCATTTGCAATTCCGTGTGCTATATGGTGGAATGCTCCTAATTTGTGTGCCATTGAGTGACATACTCCTAAGAATGCATTTGCGAAGGCCATTCCTGCCATTGTTGCTGCATTTGCCATTTCTTCTCTTGCTTCTGGATCATTTGCTCCATTTTCATATGCTCTTGGTAAATATTTAAATATTTTTCCTAATGCTTCTTTTGCAAGTGCATCTGTGTATGGTGTTGCCATCATTGATGCATATGCTTCTAGGCAGTGTGTTACAGCGTCTATTCCTGATGCAGATGTTAGTCCTTTTGGTGCATTCATCATCATATTTGCGTCTACTATTGCCATCTTTGGTAGTAGCTCATAATCTGCTAGAGGATATTTTATTCCTGTTGTTTCGTCTGTAATTACTGCAAATGGTGTAACTTCAGAACCTGTTCCTGCTGATGTTGGCACTGCTATAAAGTAAGCTTTTTCGCCCATTTTAGGGAATGTGTATACTCTTTTTCTAATGTCCATAAATCTCATTGCCATATCTAGGAATTCTACTTCTGGGTGCTCATATAATACCCACATTATTTTAGCTGCATCCATTGCGCTTCCTCCACCAACTGCGATTATGCAATCTGGATTAAAGTCTGTTAATATCTTTGCTCCTTCTTTTGCACTGGCAAGTGTTGGATCTGGTTGAACATCAAAAAATGTTGCATGTTCTATTCCCATTTCATTTAATTTGTCTGTTATTACTTTTGTGTATCCATTTTTGTATAAGAAACTATCTGTTACTATGAATACTCTCTTTTTATTCATTACATTTTTTAATTCTTCTAAGGCTACTGGCAAGCATCCTCTCTTTATATATACCTTCTCAGGTGTTCTAAACCAAAGCATATTTTCTCTCCTCTCTGCAACTGTTTTTACATTTATTAAATGTTTTACTCCTACATTCTCTGAAACCGAGTTTCCTCCCCAAGTTCCACAGCCCAGTGTTAGTGAAGGAGTTAATTTAAAGTTGTAAATATCTCCTATTCCACCTTGTGATGCTGGTGTGTTTACTAACACTCTGTAAGTTTTCATTGTGCTATAAAAGGTTTGTAGTTTTTCTTGTTCTGTTAAGGTATTTATATATATTGATGATGTGTGTCCTAATCCGCCATCTTCTATTAGTCTATATGCTTTGTCCACAGCATCCACAAAATTTTTAGCTCTATACATCGCTAATACTGGTGATAGTTTTTCTCTTGCAAATTCTTCTGACATTTCTACACTCTCAACTTCACCTATTAATATTTTTGTGTTTTCTGGAACATTTATTCCTGCAAGCTCTGCAATACGAGTTGCTTTCTGTCCTACTATTTTTGCATTTAATGCACCATTTATGATTATGGTTTTTCTTACTTTTTCTGTTTCTTCTGGATTTAGTATATAGCAATTTCTTCTTAGAAATTCATCTCTTACTTTATCATATATTGAATCTAGAACTATTACTGATTGTTCTGATGCACATATCATTCCATTATCAAATGTTTTTGAATGTATTATTGAATTTACTGCTAATAATATATCTGCACTTTCATCTATTACAGCTGGTGTATTTCCCGGTCCAACTCCCAATGCTGGTTTTCCACTAGAGTATGCTGATTTTACCATCCCAGGTCCACCTGTTGCAAGTATTATATCTGCTGACTGCATTAGCATATTTGTCAATTCTAATGATGGAACATCAATCCAAGCAATAATGTCTTTTGGTGCTCCAGCTTTTATTGCCGCTTCTAGTACTATTTTTGTTGCCTCTATTGTAGATTTTTTTGCTCTTGGATGAGGACTTATTATCATTCCATTTCTAGTTTTTAATGCTATTAATGTTTTAAATATTGCTGTTGATGTAGGGTTTGTTGTTGGTATTACTGCCGCAATTACTCCTACTGGTTCAGCTATTTTCTTAATTCCAAAGTTTTTGTCTTCTTCTAGTACTCCACAGGTTCTTACATTTCTATATTTATTGTAAACATATTCAGCTGCATAATTATTCTTTATTACTTTGTCTTCTACAACTCCCATTCCTGTTTCTTCCACTGCCATTTTTGCAAGTGGAATTCTTGCTTGGTTTGCTGCTATTGCTGCTGCTTTAAATATCTTGTCTACTTGTTCTTGTGTATATTTTGAAAATTCCTTTTGTGCTTTTCTAACTCTTTCAAAAGCCTCTTGTAGACTATCTACACTGTCTACGACTTTGTATTCGTCACTCATATTTTTCCTCCTAGTTTATTAAATATCTTTTGCTTATATTTCATTAGCATAATACCATTATTGTAATTATTTTTCAATGATTTTTTTGCTATTTTGTAACTAATTTTTTATTTGAATTAATTTCTTTGCCTTCCAATATTCTTTTTACAAAATCATTGTCATTGTATATCTCTATTGCCTCTGGAAGGACATCTATTGTAAATTTAGTGTCTGATAGTTTTTCTCCATCAACATTAAATGTAATTTTCTGTTCAAATTCTAATTCTATATGCTTGCTTCTATATTTATGCATTTTTCTTTTGCCTTCGTGTTTTCCCTTTTTCATTTTTAAAAGTAATGGTATCATTTTTAGTCTTGGCATTTTTTCTGCATAATATATGTCTAGTATTCCGTCTGTAAGTTTAGATTTTGGTGCCACATTGAAGCCTCCTCCATAATAACCTCCATTACATATACTTATCATAGAGTATTTGTCTTGTATTGTTTTTACTTCTGTTTTTAGTTTCATTTCTTTAAATCTGTAATTGAAGAAAGTATATATTATACTTACATTATACATTTGACTAGCTGGAACTATTGTGTTTCTAAACTTATCAATATTGTTTGCAACTTCTGCATCCATTCCACAGCAAGCAACATTTATAAAATAAGTGTCATTTATTTTAGCTAAATCTATTTTGCTTATTCCTTGTGGAAGTAATTTAATTGTTCTATAAGTATCATTTCCAGACCCTGCCGGTATTATTCCTAATTTGTTTTTTGTTCCAATTATTCCTGCTAGAGTTCTTGTTAATGTTCCATCTCCACCAACTACATATATTACATGTTCTGCATTACAATACTCTCTTGCAATATCTGCACCACTTTTATCTTCAGTTATGTATCTAATTGCATATCTTTTATTTTCCTCTTTGCATATTTTCTCTATATGTGGAACTATTTTTTTATACTTTCCTCTTCCTGCTATTTGATTTACTATAAAAATATACTTCATATCTTCCTATCCTTTTAGTAATTTTAGAACTTCCCCTCTTAAATAATCATTTGCTTCTTCTATTTCCATATTACTTACATCTATTGGCTTACCAAATTTTATGCTTAGTCCTTTTCTAAAAAGCTTGTACTTTCCTCTTATTGCAAATGGAACTATTTTACTATTTGTTTTTTTAGCTATTGAAACTGCTCCATGTCTAAATTTCAATAAGTCTTCATTGGTTCTATTTCTTGTCCCCTCCGGAAATATTCCAACTGCTCCACCATGTTTTAGTATTTCTTCGGCTTCCATAACTGCAACCGGATTTGATTTGTTTCTATGTACTTTTATTGTTCCAACTTTTTTAAAAATCCATCCATGTATTCCTTTAAAAAGACTTTCTTTTGCCATATAATGTACTAGCCTTTTCGTTGATGTTATTACCATTACCGGATCTATTGCATTTACGTGATTTCCTGCAAGGATTATTGGTCCTTCCAGCGGTATATTTTCTTTATCTATTTTTTTGGGCCTATATAATATTCTTAGTAAAACGTTTGCCAGATTTCTAAGGAAATAATATAAAGGTTTATCTTCTCTTTTCATAATTATCACTTTTCTTTCTTATTAAACATCCCTTTATTATAATAAGCAAGTAACTTATTATATGTAGATACTTGCTTATACTTAGTTGTTATTTAATTCTTCTTTTACTTCATAATCTTTTGTTCTTAGTGCTGTTATAGTTGTTATTATCGCACTAATGATTACAAATAAGTAAAAGCTTGCTCCTCTATTTAATAATATTGCACTATTTATCATAGTAGCCGGAAATACTCCTTTAAATATTTCTATAAAAGCTCCTTCGCTTACTCCTACCGCACCAGGAGATGGTATTCCAGATACTGTCGCATATAGCATTGCTTGCAATGTTACTATTTGGAAGAAGTTATAACCCGTGAATCCAAATGCAAGATATACCCAATATGGTATGCTGTAATAAATTATTACTTGTATAAAAGTTGTTACTAATGTCTTTATCATCAGCTTTTTATGTTCTTTTATATAAACCGCACTTTCTTGGTACTTTTCCAATTCTTTTTCTAAAGATTCTTGCTTCTTCTCTATATTTGGTATTCTAAAGAATTTTAATACTTTTACTGCAAAATTTATTAGTCCTTTTGATAGCCTTTTTGAGAATATTGATATTGCTAACAATGTTAATGCGGTTGAGTTTAATAGTATTCCCAGTATAACCAAATATATTAGTCCACTTTTTACTATTTCAAAATGAATTACTGTACTTACTATTCCTAATGTAATTGTTACTATCTGAAAACTTGTTAAATGCACTAATAATGCTAGTGTGGAATTTGCCACAGCTATCTTTTCTTTGTGCATATAATATATTTCCATAGGTTGACCACCGCTAGCAGCAGGTGTTATTGAACTGAAGAAGAAGCCTATTAATGTGTATCTTATATTTCTTAAAAATGTTGATTTTTCTCCTAGTTCTTTTAGTATTCTTGTTATATTTATCGTTTCTCCAAGCAAATATAAGCACATAGCTATTATTGCTACTAATATATATCTTTTCTTTACACTTACTGCTATATTTAATATTTCTAACACATTCTGGTCTTTAAATATTAAATAAAATGTTAAGCCTATTAATAATATAAAAACTATTAAATTTCTTATTGTTTTTTTAATCTTTTTAGCCTTTTCTGTTTTCTCCATTTTTCCATCCATAAATGATTAATCTATCATTGTTATTTTTTCTATTATTGGTTGATTTGCTTTCAATACTGTTCCGTTATTGTCTTCCACCTTTGTATCAGCACATATTTTGTCTACTATTTCTATTCCGCTTGTTACTCTTCCAAATCCTGCATAGTTTCCATCTAGGAATTTGCTGTCTTGATGAACTATAAAGAATTGTGAGCTTGCACTGTCATATGCAGTTGCACGAGCCATTGATATTACTCCTCTTGTATGTGATATGCTATTTTTTACTCCGTTAGCAGCAAATTCTCCTTTAATTTCTTTATCACTTCCACCCATTCCTGTTCCTTGTGGATCTCCACCTTGAATCATAAATCCTGATATTATTCTATGGAATGTTAATCCATTGTAGAATCCTTCATTTACAAGTTGTGCGAAGTTTTCGACTGTTATTGGTGCAACGTCTGCATCTAGTTCTAATGCTATTGTTCCATAATCTTTAATTACCATTTCTGCATGATGTTTACCTTTACTATACACTTTATTTTCCTCCTTATTCTCATCAGCTACTGTGTTTTCTTCTTTATCCGAAACAACAGTATTTTCTGTTTTATTTTCATTGTTATTTGGCTTTTTTGTTTTTTGGTTATTGTATAGAGCATAACCAACCATTCCTGCTATTAATAATACAGCTACAAGTATTGTTATAATAACTTCTTTTTTCATTTTTGTTCCTCCTTAATATATTTTATATATTCAACATTGCTTTTTTTGCTCTGTTCACCCATACAATTATATATTTGATTTCTTAAGTCTTTTTTCTGCTCTTGAATACTTAAATTTTTATCTGCAAAAAATGGGCCATCTATGTATGTTACAATTTTTATTTTGTCTTTTTTTCCTTTTTGATATGTATTTGTTATACAAAATGCTGGTACATTATATTTTATAGGATATTTAAACGAAACATCTTTAAATGGTCTTATTTTTGTGTAATATGGCCATATATGTGCTTCCGGATAAATTGTAATTGAATGTTGTTTGTCTATGTTGTTTTCTATTGTTTCTAAGAAATGTTCCATTCCTTTTTTATCACAAGGAATTGGAATAGCTCCAAGCATTTGCGATAATGTTTTTAATCCTTTCATTGAAACATTTTCTGGATTTACTATAAAGTAGTTCCTCTTTGGATAATTTGCAAGGCTCGGTATAAAAGTGTCTGCAAATGGTTGCGTATGATTTCCATATATAAAATATCCTGTTTTTTTGTATTTTTTCAGCTTTTCCCTGCCTACATATTTTATTCCGAATTTTGTTTTAACATACAAAAGTTTTATCGGCATACTCAATATATTTTGCACTAGAAATGCACATAAATTCCATAACGGGTTTTTATGTACATATTTGTAGCTTCCATCTATTTTTCTTGGAACTATTTGTGCCTCTGAAAATTCATCATTCAATTCATCTTTATAATAGATAATCTTTTCTTCCATTAATTCTCCTGATCAGCTGTAATTTTTTCCTTGTCACATTTATATTCAAGTGGAATCTTGTAAAAATCTTCATACACTTTTTTCCATACTTGATAGTTTTTATCTCTCATAATTTCAGTATTTTCTTTTTCTGTTTTATTAGTATCTGGATAAATTGGCTCTTCAATATTTACGATATACTCTTGAACAGGGAAACCATCTTCTCCAATTATTTCACTATCTTGCATTGTTATAAATATTGGAATTATTGGAACATTGTTTCTTGTAGCCATTTTATATGCTCCATCTTTTAATGGCTTTGGTTTTCTATAATTCCACCATAGACTTTGTTCTGGATAAATTAATATAAAGTCGCCTCTTTGTAGAATTGTATCAACTGCCTTCATAAAATTTATCATTGTTCTTTTATTTGAGCTTAGTGGTAATGTATCTGCATTTCTGAATAAGAAGCCATAAAATCCAGGGAAATTTGTATAATTTCCTTCTCTTATTACTTTATATAGTTTTTTACTTTTTGATTGTTTTGTGCTTCTAAAAACTTCTTCAACTGCAAATGAGTCAAATGGATTAAAGTGGTTACAGGTTATCATTGCGCCTGTTTCTATACTTTGAAGATTTTCTATTCCTTTTACTTCTTTAATGATTAATCTATTATTTTTAAGTATTTCGTTTAAAAATCTTTCTCCAAATTTATTAGCTACTGTTCTTTTTATTTTGCTTGTGCTTTTCTTTTTTAAATAGTCGACATTCTCTGGTGTTAGAATTATTGTGGGAGGATCTTTTTCTGGATCTACATCAAATCTACCCTCTCGTTCAAGCCTATCAATCTCCTCTAAAATTTCCAGCCTATCTTGAGCCTTTTCTATTACTTGTTCTTTCATCCCTATCTCCTATATTTTCTATCATCACCCACGCAATCACATTCTTTTTGCGCTAGTGCTCTTAGTCTCTTGTCTGATTCCATATCTTCAAATTTTTCTTCTTCTGTATAATTATCCTTGATTTCCATTATCTTATCAAAGTACTCTGTTTTTTGGGCATATTCCCAAAAATATTCTTTATATAAAATGTCCTCAAAATGCCAAGGTTTAAATGCTAAATTATAGTGTATTATATGTAATTTATCTCTTTCTACTGTATCTCCACCTATTGGCATTCTATCCCATGTATTTTCTAGTATTTTTACTCTACCTTTGCATAATCTGTTTAGATAATCTTGATCTTGTGCAACAGAAAATTTTACTGTTCCTAATAAATACAAAAACTTCTCTTGAAAGTTTATTCTTCTCATTGCATCTAGATTCATTAGAAGTATTCCTGCATTAAAGTAATTGTGGTAATCTGCTACTCCCACAACCTTTTCAGCATATTCTTGAAAAACTTCTATTGTTTGTATTACATCATCTGGTGCTGCCGCTACTAGATTATCTTCCATATCAGTATTATATAACTCTGCTATATCAGATAATATTACAATATCACTATCTAAGTATAAGACCTTATCATACTGTGGATACAAATCTGGTATAAATAATCTAAAGTATGTTGTTTTAGAGTAATAATCTCTTGTATAAAGTTTATCTTTTACTTTATTTATGTAATAATTCAAATCAACAAATTCAATACTTACATTCTCTCTCTCATACTTTAATATATTGTTCATATTATTTTCTTCTATATTTGTGTATAGTATTTTGATTACATAGTTATTAGTGTCTGATGAGTTTTCTATTAAAGATTGCAACGCTACTGCTAAGAATGGTATGTATTTGTCGTCTGTTGCAAAAAATATTGGTATAACTTGTTTTTCTTTTTTCATTGTTTTCTCCTAACTTTGGGTTAATATATGTTCTTTTGAGTTTTGGTATTCTTCTTTCCATTTTACATATTCTTCTAAGTCATCATCAAATGTGTGACATTTTAAAACTTTATGCACTTCTTCTATTTGCCATTGTTTGTAGTTCTCCGTATGTGGATATGGAAACCACAACATTCTTTTGCAGAAATGGCAAATTACTGTTTTTGGATCGTTAAATCTTGCTTGTTCATTATATCTTCTTGGAAGTAATTTTTTCTTAGTTGTTGACCAGAATATTGCATCTTGATCTGCAAATATTAATTTCTTTGTTTTAATTAAATTTCTCGCTTTTTCTAAAAGCTTGGTCTCTTTTATTTTATTCATATTTATCAATAACATCCCTGCATTTATATAATCAGGTCTGATTATTTTTGAACCGTATTTTTCTCTTACTGCTGCATATTCATATTCAGTAATATCAGTATTATAAAGTTCTGATATATCCTTATTTGCCATCATATCAATATCTAAATATAGTATTTTTTCTGGCATATTTGGTATTAAATCTATAAATAATCGTAGTAATGTATAAGGTGTGCAATAAGCATTTTCATTTTTGCATTTCCCAAATTCTTTTTCGTATAAATCTGTTACATCTATTTTTGTTATTTTGTTGTCTGCATTTTTAGTCTTTACAACCTTATTTAGAAAGTCTATTTGCTCATCTTTTATTGCTGTATATTCTTTTTTTATTCTAGTAACTTCCATTGTTAATATGTAACAATTTATTGGTTCTTTAATCTTGTTTGTTATTGATATTAGCTCTGTTAAAGCTCCATCAAATACCTTCTCATTTCCACTCAAAATTAAATTTATCATTTTTTCCCCAACTTTTATTTTTATAATGATATCATTATAACCTATATTAAGATTTTTTTCAACATTTTTTGCACTGTAAGTTTTATTTTGTATGATTTATTATGATATTACATTGACATTTAAATAAAAAAATATGGCAATATGCGTTTGCATATATTGCCATATTTTAAAATACTTTTATAAATTTGCATAATTAGTTGATGTTCTTTATATCTACTTAGATTTTATTATTAAAGTGGGACGAGAACCGTATGCTGCCGCGGTCCGGATAGATGACGTAGCGGTCCGAAGCTGGGTTGTTAGAGCCACTGAGGTAGGAGTGACCACCCCTGTACGCTCGACTGTCGGTGCCGCTCGCCTCTTGGGTCCATTCATAACAGTTTCCAGCTAAGTCGTAGATATTATTTGCCATTGTAAAGGTTGTTTTTCCTGTATTTAACCATGCACTTGTTCCTCTTGCTTTTAGCTCCGTTTTTCCATCATCTGCTTTTACCGACGTATTGTTATAATTTCCCCATGAACTTGAGTCTTTATTTACTTCATTACT
>ENA-OOZG01000205-OOZG01000205.1-human-gut-metagenome-genome-assembly--contig:-NODE-205-length-51236-cov-10.022333_pt1 | contig 51236 bp, 40 predicted proteins | sample MGYA00241706_ERZ501384 | MGnify/ENA primary metagenome ERZ501384 (study PRJEB25962, sample SAMEA2042742) | human gut metagenome | biome: human gut; feature: human-associated habitat; material: faeces...
GTCAGGACAATCTTGCTTGCAAGATTGTGAGACTGTTGACTTTTGCAACAGTCTCAGAAAAGGAGCCTCATTGCTCTAGCTACAGTCGTATGCTAGACCAATGAGGCTCTTTATGTAGTTGTGATGCGCCTCTGCTATCGAGCGAGACGACTATCCAAGATATGCCTTTAGGTACTCGCAGCGGTCAGACTGCTTGAGGCGACGGATCGCTTTCTCCTTGATCTGACGCACACGCTCACGAGAGAGCTTAGTACGCTCACCGATCTCCTCGAGAGTCATCTCAGGACAACCGATACCGAAGAAGCAGCGTAGCACCTCTGCCTCACGATCTCCCAGCTGATCCAGGATACGATCTATCTCCGCAGAGAGAGACTCGTTGATCAGACTGCTATCGGTCGAGGGCGTGTCCTCATTGACCAGGACGTCTAGCATGTTATTGTCCTCGCCCTCCACAAAGGGAGCGTCGAGCGACTGATGCTTGCCCTGCACCTTGAGTGCCTCACGGATCTTGTCCTCGGGGAGCTCCAGCTCAGCAGCTATCTCCTGCGGACTAGGACGACGACCATTGAGCTGCTCAAACTTGACGATCGCCTTATTCATCTTCTGCTGCAGTCCCACCTGATTGAGCGGCAGACGCACGATGCGTGACTGCTCGGCAAGTGCCTGCAGGATAGACTGACGGATCCACCATACAGCGTAGGAGATGAACTTAAATCCACGTGTCTCGTCAAACTTCTCGGCCGCCTTGATCATCCCAATGTTTCCCTCATTGATCAGGTCAGGAAGGCTCAGGCCTTGGTTCTGATATTGCTTTGCCACAGAGACGACAAACCGGAGGTTGGCCTCCACCAGCTTGTTCAATGCACGCCGATTACCACGATGTATCTCTCGCGCTAGCTCCACCTCCTCTTCGGGAGATATGAGGCTCGTCCGCCCGATCTCTTGGAGGTAACGATCCAGCGATGCACTCTCACGATTGGTGATCGACTGATTGATTTTTAATTGTCTCATTGCCATGGCTATACTCGTTTTAAGGTGTTAACTCTACAATACGTTCACGCACTCTAATCATCCACAGAAGAGCGCTGTACGCAAAGGGGTACAAATACTCAGTGTACTCAAACCGATTGCAAAGGTCGTAAAAACAAATGACATAAGCAGCATTTGTAAGACACCTTAACCTTTGAAGGTCTGAGCAGCACTCTTTTTTTAAGCTCTTAGAGAGCGTCAGTTTAAGTCTCTGGAGGCATCAACAGCTCCATCTCTCTGGTCTTTAGAGAGCCAAACGCCTAAAAGTTTATTTCGTCACTCTAAGGTCGACTCCATAATCACTCTAAGATATCCTCCATAACATCGTCGACAGCATCATCGACAGCGTCGCTTAGAGGCTCGTGTAGATCGACCGTTGCCTGCTCGCCACACGGAGAGAAGCCCGCAGGCACGTTAAATGGCGTATTCGCCGAGTAGCCCAGCGAAGGATCTGCATAGACAGCCTTCATAAAGTAGCCAAAGACAGGCAGAGCAGCCGAGGCACCCTGTCCATACGCCATCGAGCGGAAGTGTATCGAGCGCTCCTCGCCACCGACCCAACAACCGGCCACGATCTCTGGAGAGAAGCCGACGAACCAACCATCGCTGTTGCGCTGTGTCGTACCTGTCTTGCCACCCAGAGGCATCGTCAGATTGTGTCGGAAGCGTAGTCGGCCGCCCGTACCGCCATCGACGACAGCGCGCATCATGTCGAGCATCTGCAGGGCTGCTCGTGCGGGAAGTACCTCCGTAAGATTGGCCGTAAAGGTCGCCACCACATTGCCGTAGCGATCCTCGATACGAGTCACAGGAATCGGGTCGACACGGATGCCTTGATTGACAAAAGCACTGTAAGCCGCCACCATCTCACTGACCGTCACATCGGGCGTACCGAGAGCCACCGAGACGACAGGGTCTATGTCGCCCTTGATACCGAAGGAGTGGAGCAGGCGAACAAAGGTGTAGGGCGATGTGCGTCCCATTAGGTAGGCCGAGACCCAGTTAGAGGAGTTTTGCAGTCCCCACTTGATCGAGACCATCTCCCCCACTCGCTTAGCTCCAGTATTGCGCGGCGTCCACGCCTTGCCATTGGCATCATAGAGCGTGATCGGCTGATGCATCACCTGCTCACAGGGCGAGATACCCTGTATCATACTGAGGGAGTAGAGAAAAGGCTTGATCGTCGACCCCACCTGTCGTCGTCCCTGCGAGACCATATCATACTTAAACGTGCGAAAGTCCACATCTCCGACATAAGCCAGGATATTACCATTGTGCGGATTCATCGCCATGAAGCCCGTGTGGAGGAAGTGCTTATAGTATAGTACTGAGTCCCGAGGAGTCATCTCCTTATCGACCCAGCCGTTGTAGCTCCAGACGCGCATCTTGCGCTTTTGGTCAAAGGTCTTGCGGATCTCCTCTGGCGACATGCCAAGCTTCTTGAGCGATCGCCAGCGATCCGTGTTGTGCAGGGCACGCTCGATAGCATCCTTGCGTTGCTGTGCTGTCAGGTCGCTACTATAAGGAGCCAGCTTAGAGCCCCGCATCTCACGATCGAAGTTAGGCTGTACAAACTCGCTCATGTGCTTCTGCACCGCCTCCTCAGCGTACTGCTGCATACGACTATCGATCGTACCGTAGATCTTGAGTCCATCGGCATAGAGATCGTAGTGCGATCCGTCAGACTTCTTGTTCTTCTGACACCACCCATAGATCGGCTGTGTCTCCCAGAGGAGCGAGTCGATGGCGTACTGGTCTTGATTCCACTGCGAGTAGTCACTTCGCTTAGGCTTCTTGGCAGTCAGTAAGAGACGCACGAACTCTCTATAATAGGGAGCCAAGCCATCGGAATGTGCATTGCTGGTGAAGTTGATATGGATCGGCTCAGCAATGGCAGTCGTGTAGGTCTCCTCAGAGATGTATCCCGCTTTCTTCATCTGTAGGAGTACCGTGTTGCGACGATTCAGCGGCGCATCGCTGTCAGCGTGCAGAACGGGGTTGTAGAGCGAGGGATTCTTACACATCCCCACCAGCATCGCTGACTCGTTTAGGTTCAGCTCTGAGGGCTTCTTGCCAAAGTAAGTCTGCGCAGCCGAGCGGATACCGATAGCGTTGTAGAGGAAGTCAAACTGATTGAGATACATCGCTATGATCTCCTCCTTGGTATAGTTACGCTCCAGCTTGATCGCTATAACCCACTCGATCGGCTTCTGCAGGAGACGCTGCAACGTCGATTTAGCATGAGGCGAGTAGAGCTGCTTAGCCAGCTGCTGTGTGATGGTACTACCGCCTCCACTAGCAGTATTGCGCAGCACGCCACGCTTGATCACGGCACGCCCCACGCCTCGCATGTCGACACCCGAGTGCTTGTAAAAGCGCACATCCTCCGTGGCTACCAGAGCCTGCACCAGTGGCTCGGCCAGCTCATCATAGCTCACGTAGATGCGATTTGTCGAGCCGTGCGCATAGGATCCCAGCTGCACACCATCGTCCGAGATTAGGACAGAGGCATACTTGTCGATAGGGTTTTGCAACTGCTCCACATCAGGCATATAGCCTATGACGCCGTGCCAGATCAATATGAATATGATTAAGACCAAAGTCCAAAAGGCCCCAAAGAGCCACCACAGCACCTTAATGATCTTTCCTTTCATACGAAAGAGTTTTTCTACTATAATATAAGAGTGAGAGGCCGACCGACGCAGCTCAGAGAGACGACTGCCGAGACACTACTTCGTATTGATCTGAGGTAGGGATTTGCGCTCCTTGATGAGGCCTGCGTTAAAGGCGTGGAGGAGCTTCTCCAGATCGTCCACCTGCTGCTGCAGATCAGCACCCACATCGGTGTCGGCCACCAGCATACGGTGTGTCGTGCGCTCCGAGATGACCGTCACGCTCTTGATATCCTCCATCAGCTCTACCGCACGGCGCATCGTCGTAAAGGGCTCGTGCTGCACCAGCTGCATACCTTGCGAATTGTAGATCAAAGTGTAGCCAGCGATACCCGTACTGCTCTGATAAGCTCGGCTAAAGCCCCCGTCGATGATCATCAGCTTGCCACCAGCCGCAATAGGCTTCTCGCCTTTGGCGACCTTGACCGGCACGTGTCCATTGATAACGTGACAGTCTTCGCCTTCTAGACCAAACTCACGGAGGATCATCTCGATGGTCTCTAGATCTTGGCGATACTTAAAGTAGTATCCCTTCGTCTCCGTATGTGTCTTCTTGTCAGCGACGAAGTAACGCTCGAAGGTGGTCATCGCAGACTTGTCAAAGAGTGGCGAGTCGGGACCGCACCAGAGGTAGAAGATATAGTCCACCGCAGCCTCATGCTTCGGGTGAGCATGCCTAGAGGGATGCGCCAGGCGCACCACACGGTCTATCTCATCAAGTAGCGCACGACCGCGTAGGGGCTGCGAGTCGAGGACACGCACTGCTTTGAGCTGCCCCGAAGCATCTAGCGGCATCGAAGCGTGGTAGAGCAGGTTGCCGTTGCATACGAGGTACATACTACCGAGTCGATAGAAAGCATCTATATGCGTATGGAGCCGCTCACTCGTGGCGAAGGAGCGACGCAAGCGATCCATCACTTCCTCCTCTTGGGGTGTGAGACGATAGGGATCCTTCGGATCGATCGTGGGGAAGTTCATATCGAGCATCTCATGCACACCATAGTCTTCGTTGGGATTGGTATGCGAGAGGTCGATCGTGCCCGCCTCAAAGTCTATCTTGTGAAGTAGGTCACGCTCCTGCATCTGCCACTCTGGGTGGCGGCTGATCAACTGATGCTCCAGCTTGAACTGGATAATGCTGATCGCCTTGTGCATCTGGCTAATCAGGTAAATGCCCTTCTCATCGTACGAAGCGTCTGAGTCGCCCAGCTTAGGCTTGAAGTAAGTGCACGGATCGTCCGCATAGACCTCACTGGCTAAGCGGGAGAGTGGCATCAAGTTGATCCCGTATCCATCCTCGATGGTGTCTAGATTGGCGTAGCGCAGAGCGATACGTATGACGCAAGCGATGCACGCATCATTGCCCGCAGCAGCACCCATCCAGAGCATATCGTGATTGCCCCACTGTATGTCCACGTTGTGGTAGTCTAGTAGTGTGTCCATGATGTACTGAGCACCAGGGCCACGATCGTAGATGTCGCCCACGATGTGGAGGCGGTCAATGACGAGTCGCTTGATCGTCGCTGAGATAGCACAGATGAAGTCCTCCGCCTTGCCCGTGGAGATGATTGTAGAGATGATGCTAGAGATGTAAGCCGACTTGTTGGGGTTGACCCCGTCCTCGTGTAGTAGCTCCTGGATGATGTAGCTATACTGAGGTGGTAGCGCCTTGCGAACCTTCGAGCGGGTGTACTTCTCCCCCACCTTACGGCACACCTTGACGAGGCGATTGAGCGTCACCTTGTACCACTCCTCATCAATTTTGTCCGCCTCGTGGAGCTGCTCCAGCTTAGCCTGCGGATAGTATATCAGCGTAGCTAGCTCACGCATCTGTAGCTCCATCATCTGCCCAGCAAAGACCTCGCGAATCTTACGCATCACGCTGCCGGAGGCATTTTTCAGCACATGGTCGAAGGCTTCATGCTCACCATGCACATCTGCGAGAAAGTGCTCCGTACCCTTCGGAAGGCTTAGGATCGCCTGCAGATTGATGATCTCTGTAGAGACCTCGGCCGAGTTGCGAAACTGGTTAGAGAGGAGCTGGAGGTACCTCAAGTCGTCCTTTGCAGCCTGTATATCAGTCTTGTCTTGCATCATGTCTATCTATTACTAGGGATATAACACGCCTCAAAGTTACTAAATAAAAGAAGACCACGCGCCAAGTCGTGAGGTGCTAGTCTCGCATACTGGGCTGCCCGATGTCAGGATGCACTGCCGGCACTTCCGTCCTCATAGGAGACTATTGACTTTTGCAACAGTCCCCATAGATCGCTCCTCGTATCAGAGGTCTAGACGTTACGATGCTTTGGGGTAGTCTCAAGAGTTGCTCCATAGGGTTAGACGCTTGTCTATTTCGTCTTTTGGCAAGCGGGTATTTCTGCTAAAGAGCTGTTGTAGCCTTTGGCAGGCGGTGCTATGAGAGAGTATGCCTTGCTCTACTAGCTGGTCGAAAATATATAGTATGCCTCGGACGTCAATATCCATCTCTTTAGCACTGCGCATCATCTTCTTGTCTCCAGTGAGTACGGTCGCGCTTAGCGTGATGCCTTGGTAGAGTACGGTGCAGTCTGTGAAGGAGAGCCCCTTGCGTTGTCTCTCATCAAAGAATTGATCCACCTGGGCCATAAATCCTGGGGTGTCGAACTGCTCGACGATTAGTCCGCCTATGTCGTCGAGATAGGCTCTCTGCTGTTTGTCTCTCAGCTCGTAAAGTACAAATATATTGGTGTGTACCTGATATCCTAACTGCAGAAAGTCTTTGTAGAGGTCTAAGTCGATTAAGTCTATAAAGATGTTTGTGTCGCTAACGACAACGAGCTGTGTCTGACTCATATATTGGCGTTTAGCAGATTGACGACTTGATCGGCTGGTATGCCTGCCTCTTGGAGATAGCTTTGAGCTTTAGCTTGGGTTATTAAGTCTAGGTCTAGCGCTTTGATGACCAGTCTTGCGAAGCGGTTACTCTGAGGCTCTACATACCTGCTCTTTTCTAAGATCTCCCGCAGCTCTTTGTTTTTTTTCTTGTTGATGAAATATCCTCTGCAATTGCTCTGAGAGATAAGCTGCATCTCACCTAAACGATATACGATAGCATCAATGGAGATGCCGTAGGCACTTTGCAGCTCAATGAACTCGGGAAGAGAAAATCTCTTCCTGCGACCTCCAAAAAACGCTCTGATGATCTCATCTGGGAGTAACAGATGACTAGCAAATGCGGTGCAGAGCCGCTCGCCGTCTTTCTCTGAGACGGTCTCTAGGGAGCTTTTGAGGAGGAGGTGAGCGAATTCATGCAGTAAGGTCAGTCGCTTTCGTTCGGTACTCTCTATATTACTATTGTATGCGATGACGGGTATGACTTCATTAGCTAAGAAGCTAACCCCATCGAAGCCTTTTTTGCCAGCTACACCAATGACTTTGATGCCCATGGTCTCGAGTAGATTGGAGACATTTGATATGGGGGATAGGCCTAACTGATAGAGTTGTCGAACTTGCTTTGCAACCTTTTCGATGTCTGCGGGTGATGCGATGACGTCTCTAGGTATGGCGTCTCCATCGAAGGAGGTCTTGACATCCATGATCTCCTCTAGCTCTAGGTAATTCTCTAGCTGTCTCTCGATTTTCTGCCAGATCTTTTTGTCCTCTTTGCTAGAGAAGGCTTTTATCTTTCTAAAGTTTACTGATTCAATTATAGGGGTGTCTTGGTAGACGAAGTAATCTATGGGTAGGTCAAGAGCTTCCGACAGTGCTATGAGTGTAGCACCTGTAATCTCTTTACCTCCTCGCTCTAAGTTACTGATATGAGTATGAGACACTCCGACTTTGTCTGCAAGCTCTCTTAAGGTCATACCCCTCAAGGCTCGTCCTTTTCTGATTCGTTCTCCAGTTGACCGCTCCATACGTTTTAGTTCTTTTGTTTCCACTTGGTGGAAACGCTTCCGTTTACAAAGGTAGCAATAAACTCCGAGTCTGTAAACAAGAAGAGGGGCGAAAACTAGATTTTAGAAGTTAGAGGAAAGGGCTAATTCCTTGTTTTGAGGTGCTGGTGTAGTCTAGACTAAAGCTGTCTAGTGAAATGAGCCCCGCCCGAAAGCGCCATTATGGTACGTCACCCCTAGCTGGGCAAATTCGACCCTCACTCGTTACAATAATTTAGAGCCGACTACATATCGATACGAGACTGTGTCGGGGAAAACGGATTTCCACGTGGATATTTCGAAATACCCACGTGGAGAATTTTTATTTTCCACGTGGGGAAGAAAAAATTCTTCGGAGGAATCAAATGAAACTTCGGAGGAAATGAATCACGCCCACGTGGAAAATAAAAAATATCCACGTGGAGATTTGAGATTCCCCACGTGGATATTCGAGAAAGGAGGGAATCGGACGAATTTCCCCGTAAAGATATGTAAATAGAGATTAGAGGTTAGAAGTTAGAGATTAGAGATCGGAGCTATTAGAGTCATCGGAGGGGAAAGATTAGAGGGCAGGGATGACTCCCCACGAAGTTTTTCCCTACATTTGTACGCAGGGTGCGCTTGACACTAGCATGTGCGGTTATAAAAAGAGACTATGAAGAGTGGTTTAATAAGTTGGCTCGTTTGCATTTCCTCTGTATGCCTTACCATTACTATTGTATTGGGATGTTCCAGTAGGAAGTATGTAGGTATGGACGCGGCTGACTGTGCGAGAGAACTCAACAGCTTCCTTTGCGAAGAGTTTAAGAGCGAATATGATGGAGATTTCGATTCTATTAAATATGACATCAGATTCTTTGTAGCTCTATACCTACAAGAAAATGGGAACGTCGATTCAATAGAGGTACTGTTGAGCAATCTCAATAGCTTCAATATCAATGAAGATAGAATAGTAAATAAGCTGCGGAAGAAAAAGTACACGTGTGTGGCTTATGTCTTTTATAGATCTGAGATAAAGCCTGAAAGGATCACTTATCCTTTCAGTCCGAAGTTGCCTATGGATCGTGATAAATAAAAATCTGCTCACCTGACGGAGGAGCGATGCTCGCATAGAGGACAATCAGATTGTTGCCTCAGCGACATTCTAGAGTAGGATTTGCCTCCTATGTAAGTGCCAAAATGAAGAAGATACTTTATTGCGTTGTCTTGATAGTGGTTTCTAGTATAGTAGCAGTCACTTATTACTACTATCCTAGAACAGTGTCTTTTGAGTTAGCTAAGGAAATCCCCCTCCCCAATGAAACCTTTGACAGAAGGGATTATATTGGGTTTCAGTATGTGGAGAATGAGTTCTGGCTATTTTTTTACTTAGTTGACTACTATGAAACACGACCAAATGTCAATCCTAAGCCAAAGGGTTACGACAGGGACTTTGTCCAGCAGCTTGCCGAAGACTTTGACTTTGAGAATTACGACTACTTGATAACGTATCAGAAGACGCTTAGCAAGTTGCAATACTCCCCATATCTAACAAAAGAAAAAGACGACCTATACTTTGATAAGCGAACTCCTTTAATCCCAACTTGGAATAAAGCAGAAACGGATAAAGTCTACATATACAGAATCAAGAAAAACGACCACTTCAGAGCTCCTGGTCCTTAAGTAGGAAAGCACTATGAGTTCAATCACACACTCTAACGTTCTGAGGTTTTGTGGCATCATGGACAATGCGCCACTTCCACAGAGTGACAAGGCTGGCGAACGATAAGACGGCTCCTTACACCCATCGCTCGCAAAAAACGTTTAGGACACTATGGATATTAGCCAGTAGCCGTTTTGTGGAGGTGATTGTGGAATGAAGATTTTTGCGTACCTTTGCACAGTTCGTATGAGACGAAAGTTCTCACGGACATCCAAATCATTCAAATCTCAATATCAACAATGGCAACTAAAATCAGACTACAAAGATTCGGTCGTCGTGGCTACCCCTTCTACCGTATCGTCATCGCTGATAGCAGGGCTCCACGGGATGGAAAGTTTATTGAGAGGATAGGTTCTTATAATCCGAACACTAATCCTGCTACAATAGATTTGAAGTTTGACCGCGCTCTCTATTGGCTCAAGGTCGGTGCACAGCCTAGTGACACCGTACGTCGCATCCTCTCACGTGAGGGTGTCCTCCTTAAGAAGCACCTCGATGGTGGTGTCGCCAAGGGCGCATTCACACAGGAGGTCGCAGACCAGCGCTTTGAGAGCTGGCTCACAAACAAGCAGCAGCTCCTCAAGGGAGTCGCTGAGCGTGACCAGCAGAAGGCTCATGATATAGCTCAGAAGCAGCACGAGGCTGAGGAAGAGCAAAACAAGGAGCGTAGCAAGGCTCTAGAGGAGAAGAAGGCAGCCATCGAGCGCGAGAAGGCTGAGGCCGAAGCTGCTGCAAAGGCTGAAGCAGAGGCTGCTGAGGAGGCTAACGCTACCGAAGAGGCTCCCGCCGCAGAGGAAGCACCAGCTACCGAAGAGGCTCCCGCTGCTGAGTAAGCTGACAGCTACACAACCTCTACGACATATCGAGTCGTATCTACCATGATACGTATCTATGTATCATAACATCTAGAGAGGCCCAGACTACATGACTTTGTGTGGTCTGGGTTCTTTTTTTGGAGCTGGCAGGTCTATGTGACTGTCTCTCTCTTTTCATTATGACATCTCCACAACTACAATACCATACCACTACTCAGGGACTACGTATCGTCTACTACCCTATCCCCAGCCAGGTCACCTATATAGGCTACATGGTACAGACAGGGTCGGCTCACGATCCGCAACCCTACCATGGACTGGCGCACTGTACGGAGCACATGCTCTTTAAGGGGACGCATAGACGACACGCCCTACACCTAGTGAATCGTGTCGAGGCGGTGGGTGCTGATCTCAACGCTTTTACCACCAAGGAGGATACGACCCTACACATAACCATCCCCTCACGCTATGCACTCAGAGCCGTTCATCTGCTCACAGACATTGTCCTCAACAGCTACATACCAGCCGAGGAGCTGAGCAAAGAGCAGGAGGTGATCATCGAGGAGATAGCCAGCTACCTAGATGCTCCGAGCGAGCGGATATATGATGAATTTGAGGAGCTACTCTTTAGCGGCACTCCGCTAGCGCACAACATCCTAGGCTCCGAGCAGTCTGTCAGACGTATCTCCTCGACAGTCGTGCGACGCTTTATGGATCAGTACTACCGCCCCGACAATATGGTGCTGGGCATCTGGGGCGAGATAGACTTTGACAAAGCGGTGGAGATGATCGAGCATCTCTACTGCGAGCCACGAGTAGCAGCGGGAGACCCATTTAAGGTGCCAAAGGTCAAGCCCACGGGCACACCCGAGCGACTCATCGCTAAGACCCACCACTACCGCACCAACCAGTGCCACTGCATCATAGGTACGCACGCTCCTAGCCTACACAGTCGGGAGCGCTACGCTATGACGCTCTTCAACAACTTCGTCGGAGGGCCCGCCATCTCCTCCCAGCTGAACCTACATCTGCGTGAAGAGCTGGGACTGGTCTACAGTGTCGAGGCGAATTACACGCCTTATCTGAGTGATGGTGTCTGGAGCGTTTATCTTGGTACAGGCAGTGACACGCTACAACAAGCTGTCGAAGCGGTGCATAGCATCTTGGACCGCTATGTCACGACTCCTCTCAGTGCCGAGCAGCTAGCCATCAGTCAGCAACAAATCATAGGGCAGCTGCTCCTCGCCAACGATCAGCACGACAGCGAGCTCATCACGATGCTCAAGAGCTACCTCTACTTCGGCAGAGTCAGTAGCGTCGCGGAGGTGGCAGAGCGCATACAGGCGATCACGCCTGAGGAGATCACCGAGACGGTCGGTCGCTACCTCACGAGAGCGCAGCGACACACGCTCATCTACAAATAGCAGAGCAACATTGCGAAGGAAGTGACTGTCAAGGGCTTTTTCACTATCTTTGTGACCGAGATACAACGGATGAGGCTCGTACGCTACGACCTCAGTATGTGAGACACCCCCTACTCCTCTATGCTACTACGGATACTATACATTATATATATAGTCTTAATAGCGGCGCCCATCTATGCGGTGATAACCATCGTCTTGGCACTTGTCATGACGGCGGGCTGCTTGCTAGGCTTCGGCAAGTTCTTTAGTTACTACCCAGGACTCATCTGGTCGTGGCTAGGATTGATCCTATCCCTCTGTCCCGTCACCGTGCGGGGGCGTAAGAACTACGACAAGAAGTCGGGACCCTATGTCGTCATGGCCAACCATCAGGGAGCTTACGACATCTTCCTCCTCTACGGCTTCCTCGGCATCCCCTTCAAGTGGGTGATGAAGGAGTCGCTACGGCGTGTCCCCTTTGTGGGCAAAGCGTGCGAGGTAGCGGGCTTTATCTTTGTCAATGGGCATAGCGTACAGAATATTCGCAACTCGCTGGACGAGGCTAAGCGTTCGCTCGGTGATGGCTACTCGATCTTTATCTTCCCCGAGGGCAGTCGTACCCGCACGGGACGTATGCAGCCCTTCAAGAAGGGTGGCTTCGTGATCGCTGATGAGCTAGATATACCGATCATTCCTGTCTCCATATCAGGCTCGTACGATGTGATGCGTGCAGGTTCGTTCCTACCGCACTGGCATCGCCTCTACCTAGATATACACCCTCCCATTCACCCTCGAGACTATCGCTCGTCCGATCAGCCGATGCAGGATCTACGCGAGCAGGTCTACCACACGATACAGCAAGGCATACATGATGGCACCGAGCAACTCTAGTAGCAAGGCTCCTTACCGCATCCTCTTCGTCTGCCTAGGCAACATCTGTCGCTCGCCTCTCGCAGAGGCTATCATGCGACAACTCCTAGCCGAAGACCCCGCCAGCTCGTCTTGGATTGAAGTAGACTCGGCAGGCATAGGTGGATGGCATCAGGGACAACTAGCAGACCCACGAATGCGTGCTCATGCAGCACGGCGGGGCATCGAGATGACGCATCGTGCGAGGCAGATTAAGGATGAAGACTTTGAGACCTTTGACCTAATCATCGCTATGGACGACGGCAACTATGAGGCACTGTGCGAGCTGGCCCCGACGCTAGAGCAGCAGGAGAAGGTCGTGCGCATGGCGGACTACCTCGAGCAGATGCCGTGGGACCACATCCCCGATCCATACTACGGCGGTGCGTCGGGCTTTGAGCTCGTCCTGGACCTACTCACCGAGGGGTGTACCAATCTATACCATCGCCACAAGGCGCAAAGCGATAAGTAAGCGGGGGAAAGCACTACTTTTCGTACTTTTGCGCCGGACTTATTACGACCTCTTATTACGACCTTGTTAACGAGCTATCTTTTATTCCGATGATTCCTAAGATAAAAAGGCTTCTCTCCATCTGTGGGGGCTATCTGAAGCAGTTGTGGGGGCGTATGTGTAGTATGCCAAATCTCTTTGCCTTCCTGACCCTCCTGCAAGTGCTTATGGGGAGCTTAATGATACTGCACCTTCGCATGGAGATGCCTCTGCTCCTTTGGCTGGGAGGCTATATCGCCAGCACTGCGATACTGATGACACTCCCTGCCATACTGCCGCAGCGGTGGTGGCGCATCACCTGGACTAGTCTCATCGTGCTGCTCTCGGCACTACTATTTATATATGAGTACTATCTGCTCACCGAGCACGGTACGCTCCTGACGCAGACGGTCTTGCTACAGTACTACACGCCCCGTGCCGACGAGGTGTGTAGCTCGTTGCTACCATGGGCTATGCCGATGCACACGCTGCTGGAGGCCATCGGACTGCTCTGTGGCATCAGTCTTGTGACCTGGTTAACCCACAAGGGCTGGGGACTAGTCTTCATGCTACTGCTACTACTTATTTCCGGTATACCACATGCTACGCAGCTAAGCCCAATAGTGGCAGACGGTATCTCGAATGAAGAGGCTTACACGCTCGCTCACGAGTACAATATGATGAGCCGCTACGTAGCTACCACGCTGGGAGTCTTTACCAATCAAAAGCGATACGACGAGATGGGGCAGAACTTATGGAAAAACACCCCGACCAACGTTCGCCTCATGCCGCAGCGTCAGCCGCACAATGTGGTGGTCATCATCGGCGAGTCTCTACGTCGCCTAGACATGCACTGCTACGGCTATCCGCTAGAGAATACGCCACGCCTAGACTCACTCGTCCAGGCTGGCTCACTAGTCCTCTACGATGATGTCGTCTGCCCACAGCCTAACACGCTCACCTCACTGCGACGCGTCCTCACTATACGAGGAGAGGACGAGCAAGCACCTTGGGATGCCACGACGACACTCCCTATCACCTTCTCCTCTGCTGGCTACAAAACCTACTGGTGTAGCAATCAGGAGATGAGCGGAGACTGGATCGAGGAGGTGTCGCTCATAGCCTCCACGGCCGATAGCACCTACTACACCGATGGGAGTACCTCTAGTGCCTTGCACTGGAAAGCTGGACGGGTCAAGCACGATGAACTCCTCCTCCCGCACCTGATCGACTATCGACAGACCAGCTCACCTAATGGGAGTCTCCTGGTCGTAGCGCATCTGATGGGGAGCCATGCCTCCTTTGCCGATAGATACCCCAACGATCGCTTTAGTCGCTTTACGGCTAAGGATATGAAGCAGATAGAGCCTCGCCTCAGCTCAGGAGAGGCGCAAAACTCGGCTGAGTATATGAACTCTATCCTCTACAACGACTCCATCGTCTCCGAGATTATCCGTTACTACAGCCAAAGCTCTTCCATCGTGATCTACCTATCGGATCATGGTATCTCTCGCTATGACAATCCTAAGGCTCCTACTCAAGCAGCACACGGAGTCTGCGAGAGCGCTCTGCAGATTCCCTTTATGGTCTATATGTCCGACCAGTTTGCAGAGGAGAATCCTGACGTCCTACTCGCCGTACAGCGTGCTCGATACAAGCCCTTCATGACCGACCTCTTCACCTCTTCACTCATGGGGCTTATGGGCATCGAGTCAAACTATACCATCCCCCGCTTACAGCTATGGAGTCTATCGTACGATGCGACCCGTCCTAGATGTATCAAGGGCTTTGGCACTGAGGTAACCTTCTCACCTAAGCATCCAGATCAGCTATGAAAAAAGCACTCTTACACTACCTCCAGGGAGTCAAAGCAAGGATTCCACAGCTAGTATGGCTACTGATTGCGATGCTAGCGATCTTGACGCTCAATAACCTGGTCATCAGAGGATTGCTCTCCAGGAGTGCTACTTATCTATCTAGAGAAAATCTCCCCCTCCTATGGGACACCCTCTGGATGGCTACGCTACTCTACCTTATCCCCACTCTGATACCCCATCGCATCACACGTAAGGTGGTCCTCATCATCGAGCTGGTACTCGTCAGTGCCATACATATTATGGATCTCTACCTCGTCAGTACCTATCAGATGCCTTACTGCGACGCAATCGCCATCCCAATCTTTGCGACCAATCCCGGAGAGGCTCACGGCTTCTTCAAGTCGCTACGACTGGAGATGCCCTTTATGCTCATCGAGGGAGTCAAGCTCCTAGTGGCTATCTTCCTACCACTCGGCATCTCTTGGCTCATAGGTCGTACCAAGCGTACTAAAGAGCAGCCCACCCCTTGGGACAAGCGCATCCAGCGATACAGCTCCAGACTCCTCTTTGTAGTAGTTCTCGTCAGCGCACACATACTCGGTATCAACTATCTGCGACAGACGCGTATCGCCACTAGCTCCGGAGTCATACAGTACAATGCGCATGCCCCTCTAGCTCGCCTCATGCTGAGCAGTCGCGTGTTGCGTCACGATGCTAAGCATTGCTCTCTAGACTACAGACCTCGACAAGCCACACCCCAAGAGGTAGTCGTAGACTCGCTCCTACCACCACACAACGTCGTGCTGGTTCTTGCCGAAGATATCTACCCGCACCTGATGCACTGCTACAACCCTATCGTCAGCGACAACACTCCCACCATAGACTCCCTCCTGCAGGCTGGCTCTCTCATCAAGCTGGACAGCGTCTATAGTGCCTCTGACAATGCAGCTCTAGCTGCAGCCTGGACGCTCTCTCTCTGTCCTAAGGATAGCCCTGACAGCTGGGACACCTACCCCTCTATCTATAGTATCTTTCGTGCAGCAGGCTACGACACCTATTGGCTAGACAACACTCCTCGCATAGCCCGTGGACTAGATGTCTACCCACAGCTAGCTGCCGACTGCGACCAGCACTTCTTTACCAATCTACGTGCAGACGATCAGGAGTGGACAGACCGCATCCCCTACGATGACGCAGTCCTCGATCAGCTCAAGCAACTAGAGAGCCAGTCTCGTCTCACCACCATACATCTCTTGGGAGCACGCAGTAACATTTGGTGGCGTATCCCCGAGGAGTTCTATAAGTACAATCGTCTATCGGCAAACATTGACATAGAGTTACTGGGCGATGCCCTAGACCACGTGGCTCAATACTACAACGTCGTCTATTACCAGGACTATCTACTCAAGCAGCTCGTCGCACACTACCAGGAGACCCCCACGATACTTATCTATTGTAGCCCCGTGGGTGTGTATAGTGAGTGGCACCCCTACTCCAGCGGACCAGTTGCGCCCGAGATGAGAGGTCAGGTGCCGATGCTGCTCTACCTTTCCCCTGCTATGCAGCGCATCTCTCCCACGCTACGTGATCAGCTCCTGCAGCTCAACGCAGAGCGACACAACCTCAGCGACCTTCCCGAGCTACTGATGCGTCTCTCCAGCATCCGGGTCTCCCTCTCGTAGCAAAGCCCCCCCTTATTCCCCACATAACGCTCGCCACACCTATGAGACTTCGAGTCTCATTCGTGTGGCATTTTTAGTTTCCTACCTGTGAAACTAGAGTTTCCTACCTATGGCACTGGAGTTTCTTACCTATGAAACTAGAGTTTCTTACCTATGAAACTGGAGTTTCTTACCTATGAAACTAAGCTCTCCTCACAGAGACTGCTGAAGCTACCCTAATTGATCTTTCTCTTGGGCGGGGCATCGTGTTGCTCAGTCACAAAACATTTCATACCTTTGTTGGGAGTATGAAATTAGATCGAATGTGAAGATAATAGAGCAGAGTCATACCATCTCATTAATTGTAGCTACCGCCACGATCCTGTGTGCGGTCGTTAGAGCGTGCTATGACGACATCTCATCTGAGCCTCAACAGATCACGCTACTTGCCACTTAAACAACCATAGATAATACTAACGAAGAATAATGAATCACCCAACGAATCGACTGATCTTACTGATCCTCATTCCGCTATGCTTGCTCGCTGGAGCTAGCAGTGGCCTCGCACAGCAATCCTTCGGAGGCACACCACAGCTTCTCGGGGAGGGTACACTACGCACTGCGACAGCCGGCGTATCGCTTGCTCCAGACTTTAACCCCCAAGACCTCATGCGCCGAGAGGCGTGGCACGAGGGGAGCTTGCAGCGCAAGCCTTACAACGTCGGCAAGGTAGTCCCCTGCTCCATAGACTTCGCCACTGAGGCAGAGCTGATCGGCTCTGTCGCAGGCACTGACATCTACCGACTAGAGATAGATATGGAGCAGAGCCCTGTAGGACTAAACCTGTACTACTCCGACTTCTTCATTCCTCAAGGCGGACGTCTCTACATCTACACCCCAGGTGGCGAGCAGCTCCTCGGAGCCTACACACACGAGACGCATCCTAAGCATGGTGCCTTTGCCTCTGAGCCTCTGAGCGGCAGCAAGCTCATACTAGACTATGAGGCTCCTCGTGGCTCTGCTATGCCCTCTATCCAGATCAGTGGCGTGGGCTACCTCTACCGCTCTGTAATGCAGGCTAAGGTCAGACCTACCATAGAGAAGGAAGACGCTTCTGATCCAGGTAAGGATAAGTACTGCCAGCTCAACATCAACTGTCCTGAGGGTGACGACTGGCAGGAGCAAAAGAGTAGCTCGGTCATCTATATGCCTGTCTTCGCTAACGGCAAGATGAGTTTGTGCTCAGGCAACCTGATCAACAATGTAAAGGGAGACTTCAAGCCCTACATCCTTACAGCAGCACACTGTGCAGGCGAGAAGGTTTGGAAGGATGAGTCTGGTCAGATTGACCCTAACGTGGGAGCGTTCGAGGGAGGCTTTGGCATTGATCAAAGCAAGATGGATCAGTGGGTCTTTGGCTTTCACTATGAGAAGCCTCGCTGCAACAATAGTGACTACGGCTTCCAGACGACCAAGACACTCACTGGTGCTACCATCCGCACCTACACATCTCCCTTTGGGTACTCCGATGGTATGCTCCTAGAGCTCAAGGATGAGATACCTCTCGACTATCGTGTCTACTACTCAGGTTGGAATGCTACGAAGCAGACCTGGCAGAGTGGAGCGGGCATCCATCACCCAGCAGGAGATGCGACCAAACTGGCACTTTACAATAACAGCATGAGTACAGGTCAGTGGTCTGAAGGTGATATGGAGAAGGTTACAGCACTAGGGGGGAAGGATGATCAATACATCCTCATGTTTCACACAGGCAATACCGAGGGAGGCTCCTCAGGCTCGCCACTATACAATGAAAAGAAGGAGCAGATCGGTACCCTCACAGGAGGTATAATAGCCATCTGCTCTCAAGATGGCTACTATGGTCGCCTCAGCTCACACTTCAGTAAGTACAGCGACAAGGGGGATCTATACCACATGGATATGTATCTCGATCCAGACAAGACAGGTCAGCGCGAGGTAGCTGGTACTTGGCGTAAGGGCTACAAGCCTTTTGCTCCTGTACATGCGCTACGTGGTAAGCTAGACTTCCAGGATCACTTTAAGGTAGAGCTAGAGTGGGATGCCGTACCTGCACACGCACAGGGCTACCCCATCAGCTATCAGATATACCGCAACGGCACGCTACTCAAAGAGGTCACAGAGGCTAAGTATACAGACCAGCTTACATATGGTCTCATCTCTAGAGGCTCTGTCCAATACGCTGTAAAAGCACTCTACGATGTCGAGGGTGAGAAGATCGCTACCCCAGCAGCTTACCGGACTGTCTATACGGGCAAGCTCGTCAAGGAGGTAAACGCTCAGGTCAAAGCAGAGGAAACTGGAGGCGTAACGGTCTCTTGGGCACACCCTGTCAATGCACAGATCGTATCTAAGATTGCTGATAGAGCAAAGATGAATCCAGTCAAAGCATCCTCTAGGTATGTAAAGGATCTTGCTGACTATGGATATCCTGAGATACGCTACTTGGACAAGTTCCGTCTAGGTCAGTCACCTTTTGAGAAGCCTCTATATGTTCATCAGATCAATGTACTGCCGGTACAGACCCAAAACGGAGGAGCACAGTGCATCTATCTACGCCAGAAGCGTAGCAAGAGTCGTGAATACTCCGAGTACTTTGCAGTACCCAAGGAGGGGCAAGGTGCCAACGGGTGGATGTCTGTAACGCTTAGGAAGCCCTTTGAGCTACACATGGAGGAGAATCTCGAGGTAGGCTTTAAGGTTCGGACAAGTTTCCCCCACGAAGTGTACGTAGATACGAACTCTAAGGATGAATACATGGGGGTAGATGGCGGTCTCGCTTTAGTTTACTTTGGCACGCCGTATTACCAGTTTGTAGGACAGCCAGAGCCCATCTTTACTACAAAGGGCTATATGGCACTCGAGCTAGTCGTATCTGATAGTCCTACGCTCAGCGGTGACACGATCCGTGAGACCTTCACGCGCGGCCCACTGCCCGTACCCTTCCCAGAGGTCAAGGGCTATGTGATCTATCGTAACGATCAGAAGGTCGGAGAAACAGACCCCACCGTACTCTCTTACAAAGATGCCGAGGGCAAGGGCGGAGATAACTACCGCATCGAGGTACTATACGATGCTCCCGAGAAGCTAGCGATCGATAAGAGCATCAAGAGCACGCAGCAGCCCTATCTCTACCCCTCTGTGATACGAGATATGGCGACCCTCGCTGAGGCAGACGAGGCACTGTCGCTACAGCTCTACGATCTCTCAGGACGCTGTCTCCTAACGCTACAAGGTGATGCACTACGTAGCTCTATCGACCTGACAGATCTACCTGAAGGCTCATACATCGCGCTCATACGCACTATGCAAGAGACCTTTACGCAGAGAGTTATGATTAAACGAAATCAACTCTAGACTCTCTAAACAAGCAAAGGTGTCTGAGGCGGAAGTAACTCGCCAAGAGACTTCCCCTCAGCACCCTGCTTAAACAGATTACGAACCCTAAACCAACAATTACCATGATGAGGCTTACAAGATCTATATCTCTACTCGTGATCGTCGCCCTCTCATCATATATATGGAGTGCGGCACAGGTAGACTGGGATGACGACGTATACTACGTCCCCTCCAAGACTTCTCAGCAAGATAGTCGCTCTAACAACCCGTGGGGCGACGATGAGTATCAGTATGACAATCAAGACCCTCTCGACGCTTACAACCGCCGTGGAGAGGAGTATCAAGGTACCCGAGGACAGAGCTACTCCTCATCACAACAACCTAAGAAAGGAGTCGGTAAGTATAGCCGTCGCATCTCTCGCTTTCACAATCCTGCTACAGTATACATATACGACTCTGACAATGTAGATGTATACTACGACGAGGATGGCACCTACGGCATCTACAACTATCCCGATCGCTACGACTACGTAGCTGACCGCTACAACCCCGTAGGCATCTCTATCAATCTGTGGAGTCCCGGCTGGTACTCCTCTTGGGATTACTACTATGACTATATGTGGTACAGCTCGTGGTATCCATGGTACACGAATCGCTACCCCTACCCTTACAGCTGGGGTGGATACGGCTACTGGGGACCTTCTATATGGTACACCAACCCCTGGTCATGGGGCGGTAGCTATTGGTACGGATACTATCCACACTACGGAGGCTATGGTTACGGTGCTGGCTATAATCACGGATATTGGGACGGGTACTATGCTGGCTCGTACGGCATCTACGACCCATATTATGGTCGCTATGTCAAGCCCTCGACCTACTACTCCAATGGTCGCCTAGGGAGTAGCTACTATGATAGTAGTAACCCACGCGCCACGCGAGGCAACCAAGGCACACTCTCGGGCAACGCTCGTAGAGGTTCGCTAGATCAGTCTACTTATAGCCACAATGAGGTAGCCGACCGAGGCAACTTCTGGAAGGATGATCGCAATCGTGTCTATGACAATACGCAGGGACGCAGTGCTCGTGGATCATACGACCAGTCTACCGGCACACGCCGTGGCTCCACTGAGCAGTATCAGATGGGTTCCGCCCGCTCACGTCGTGGCTCCTACTTTGAGGATAGTAGCACGATAAGACAGGAGCGACAGGTCTCCCCGACGAATCGCAACTACAACTCAGGCTCCGCTCGCTCACGTCGTGGTAACTACGACGCCTCAACGACTAACCAGAGGAGAAGCTATGGCACGCCAAGTAACAGCCGACGTTACGACTCATCGAGCAGTCGTAGTATTCGCGGTAATTCCAGCTCTTCCTCTGTACGCTCCAGCAGAAGCAACAGCAGCTGGCAGGGAAGCTCCTCTAGCTCCTCCGCTCGCAGTAGTCGTAGCTACGACTCGCCTAGCAGCTCTAGATCATCCTCTAGCAGCTTTGGGTCTTCATCCTCCTCATCACGGAGTAGCAGCTCGACTGGTAGCTCCTCTTCTTCTGGCCGCAGTGCTAGAGGCCGCCGATAGTAGACATTTCTAAGGTATGAGACTTGTATCATTAGCCACCGCACGCAGGTTCTGACTAATGGTCAAGTCTCATTCGTTTATACACCTATACTTATAAACTATGCTTCGACACTATTTCATTCCCCTCATAAGCTCAGCTCTCCTACTCATCACGGGGAGCTATCTATCCGCACAGACTCATGATAATGCGCTACGCTTTAGCACCGAGACACTCGACGGGACGGCTCGCTACCAAGCCATGGGAGGAGCCTTCGGTGCTGTAGGTGCTGACTACAGTAGCTTACGACAAAACCCCGCTGGACTGGGACTCTTCCGCAGTAACGAGATACAGGGGACCATCGCTTTCGGACAAAACCTAGACCAAGCGACTTGGTACGAAGAGCACTACAAGAAGGGGCGCACCGCCTTCAGCGGCAATATGTCTGTCGTGCTGGCGACTCCACTCAGAGGGTCTGGCCTAACCTTCAATCTGGCTCTAGGCTTCTACCAGCGTCAGAGCTTCGCACGCTCCTTTGATATAAGCAACCATCAGGTCACGGACTTCTCACTGGCAGACTACACGGCCCTTATCACGCCGAGCAATGTCTCTCCCGAGGATCTCCTCAGCAAAAATGCTTATGGCAACGTCCGCGCACCTTGGCTCACTATACTAGGACATGGAGCTGGCTGGACAGTGCCACATCCAAAAGGCTTCTACGAGAGTGCCTTCAACTACAATGATAAGGGGGGCATCTTAGGGCCGAGCAATTCGCAATTACGAGTCAACGAGCGTGGAGGCATCCAGGACTTTGACTTCACCGGTGGACTCAACTACAACGACCGCCTATACTTCGGTCTAGGTCTTAAGATCAGTGCGCTAGACTATCGCATGAACTCTTACTACGGCGAGGACTTCATAGACAAGGATTACCTAGAGCTCGCCAACGAGCTTCGCACCTCTGGTTCGGGCGCATCGGTTAGCTTCGGTATGATCGCTCGTGTCTCGGATCATCTGCGCCTAGGAGCTGCCGTACAGACACCCACATGGTTCACGCTGCAAGATAACTACGTGGCAGGTGCCGAGTCGCGACACCTACGAGTAGACAAGGAGGGTAAGCCTCTACCTGAGAAAGAGTGGACTAAAAAAGATCAGACACCTGACGATGCTGCTTGGCGTTACCAGCTACAGACTCCCACCAAGATCGTTCTCAGTGGAGCCCTCGTCGGGCGGCATGGTATGCTAAGCCTCGACTATGAGCTAGCCAACTATTCGGGCATCCAACTCAAAGACACCTATGGTCCCTTTGTCGATGACAACAAACTGATGAAGAACTACTTCACCCCCATGCAGAGTACCCTACGTGTCGGTGGCGAGCTGAGAGTCTCTCCTCAGTTTAGCCTCCGTGCGGGTGGCTACTGGAGACAAGCTCCTATGAAGGCAAGCTTCGACTCCGATCCTAAGCAGAGTGCCAAGATACCTGTCAACGAGGCTGGTACCGTGCCACACTACGAGATCGTCGGTATGGGCTACGGTGTCACGGGCGGACTAGGCTGGCGCTTCTCTCCTTCCTCTTATATAGATCTAGCGGTCGTCTATCAGGGACAAAAGTCTCACATGTACCCCTTCCCGACAGGTTACGATGAGAAGACTAAGTTTCACGTTGAGACGCCTCAAGCTATCCAGCTACAGAAGCACCGCATCTATGGGGTAGCTACCTTCGGTTTTAAGTTCTAACTCTCTTTATATCCACAGAACCATGTCACTATCTTCCAAAGCTTGGGATCGCTTCCTAGACCTTGCCCTCGGAGCCAATATGGCGCAGGTCAATCGTGTCGAGTGGCTCACCGATACGCTCTACCCCTTTCTATCTATCACGGAGCTAGAGCAGCTCGCCACGGAGCCTCCCCACCGCTTCCTCTCGGTCAAAGTGCTCAACCATATAGCCAATCAGGAGATACGTCGTCACACCGAACTCCTAGCTATGGGCTCGGCAGGCAGCAGTCTCACAGGCTGCATAGCTACATGGGTCGGCATACCGACAGAGCTAGCGCAGTACAGCGTCAACCTCGTCCTCCTCACACAGAAGCTCGCCTACCTCTACGGCTGGGACGACTTCTACTCTTATGGAGCCGTAACGGCAGAGACTAAAGCGCGTATCACCTTTATGATGGGCAGCATGCTAGGCATACGAGAGGCTGACGCACTCCTGCGCAACGCTTGTCGCTCATATCAGGGTCAAGTCTCCATAACGCCTATGCCCTACGTAGGCGACCGTTCCCCCATCGACAAGGTCATTGCAGAGATCTCAAAGCGTCTCTTAGTCCTCTCTGCCAAGGGAGGCGTCACCGCTTGGATCGGGCGCAAGGCTCCGCTCATCGGGGTAACCCTCGGAGCCAGTACCTCTTACCTCCTTGTCAAGCCCTCACTCGTACGTCTCAAGGTGCTCCTACGTGACCTCATGCAGGAGTAATCTCTGAGACTTCGGCTCTTGGGTGCATCTCAATAAATCCGTACCTTTGCCCCACATCAATTCACTTTTTAGACGAATAGCAACTATATGGCCAATTGGTTTGAATGCAAGGTGACCTACGAGAAGATGGTCGACAACGGAACGCCCAAGCGTACCTCCGAGGGGTACCTCGTACAGGGCGACACCTATACGGAGATAGAGGAGAGACTCACCAAGGAGCTCACGCCCTTTACCTCTCTAGGCGAACTCATCATCAATACGATCAAGCGGATCAAGCTCGCTGAGCTCTTCCTCTCTGATCACCCCGAGGACGATCGTTTCTATCGCTGCAAGGTCAACTTCATCTCTCTAGACGAAGCCAAAGGCATCGAGAAGCGCACCGCTGCAGCTATGATCGTACAGAGCGACAGCCTGCCCAACGCCCTCAACCGCCTGGAGAAGGAGATGTCTACGACCCTCTCACCCTACGAGATAGCCTCCATCACCGAGACCATCATCATGGATGCGTGGCCGATAGACTTCTCTAAGCCCAACGAGTAATAAATCCCTACTTCGAGACTGTTACCGAGAGACAGGTAGCAGTCTCTTTTTGTATTGTACCAATCCCAATTTCCCCTACACATCATGATCGCAGAGCGTCTAGCAGAGATACGGAGTCAGATACCAGAGCAGGTGCAGCTCGTGGCCGTCTCCAAGTTTCACCCCGTCGAGTCCGTCCGTGAGGCTTACGAAGCAGGTCAGCGACTCTTCGGCGAGAATCGTGCACAAGAGCTTGCCGAAAAAGCTCCCCAGCTCCCCGAAGACATCCAGTGGCACTTCATCGGCACCCTCCAGCGCAACAAGGTCAAGTACATCGTCCCCTACGTCTCCCTCATCGAGAGCGTCGACTCCGAGTCACTTCTCAAGGAGATCGTCAAGCAGGCGAACCGCTTCGACCGTCAACTGCGCATCCTCCTGCAGTACAAGATAGCACAGGAAGAGAGCAAGAGCGGACTAGACCACGCAGAGCTCCTAGCACTCGTAGAGCACTACCTCGCTACTCCCGAGTGGCGGGAGCGCATCACCATCTGTGGCTTGATGGGTATGGCGACGCTGACGGCAGACAAAGAGCAGATACGTCACGAGTTTGACACGCTTCGCACGCTACAGACGGAGCTGCGAGAGCGTTACCCCGACATCGCTTGGGACGAGCTCTCCATGGGCATGAGCAGTGACTGGCCCCTAGCCGTAGAGGCTGGCTCCACGATTGTCCGCATCGGCACTGCCATCTTTGGCGAGCGACAATACTAGCTCAGCCCCGCTCTCAATCATAGCCCTCTGACGAAAGTCAGACGCGCCCCCACACAGGAGACTTAATCGCTGATTAAACGCGGTTAAGTCTCCTCTCTTTGTACCCTAACCCTACGCAATCATTCCCCTTCCTCTTGGCACTGGAGTTTCATGCGTAGGAAACTGAAAAGGGAGACCCACTAGATGGTGGATCTCCCTCTTATTGTCGTATGGCGCAACGGGCTAGACGAAGCAGGAGTTCGAGTCTAGCGAAGCCATCGCCGTGATATTGACAATGTCCTTGACGTCTGCATCGTGGTCGGCGAAGTAGATCGGCTTAGCCAGTCCGATCTGGATAGGACCGATCACATCCTCCGCTATGTCTAGGTGCTTGAGCAGCTGATAGCACGCATTCGCCGCCGAGAGTCGTGGGAAGATGAGCACATTGGCGGGCTCACCCTTGATGCGATTATTCGGGAACTCCTCATCGCGTCGCTGGTAGTTGAGCGCGGTCTGTAGCTGCATCTCACCATCCACCACGATGTGCGGATAGTCTCTGTGCAGTATCTCCACCGCCTTGCGTGCCTCCACAGAAGACTCGGCATCGGTGCTGCCAAAGTCTGAGAAGCTCACCATAGCGATGACTGGCTTGATGCCAAAGCAGCGCACCTTTTCGGCAGCTAGGAGCGCAATGTCCACCAGTGTCTCAGCCTTGAGGTTTTGATTGATGAGCGTATCAGCGAGGAAGAGCGGTCCGCTCTTCATCATCACCAGGTGCATCGTGGCGAAGTGCTGGTGACCAGGAGCTATACCCACCGTATCACGAGCCACATTGGAGAGGTAGCCATAGTTCGAGTAAATGCCTGTGATCAAGCTGTCGGCATCGCCGCACTGTACCATCATCATGCCGAAGTAGTTCGGACCGAACATCTTGTCCTTAGCCTCGCTCAGGATACCCCCCTTGCGCCAGTTTTGCTCTGTATAGCGACGGGCATACTCCTCACGCTTAGCCTTCCACTGCTCGTCATGCTGATTGATAATCTCGATCGTGGAGAGGTCCAGGTCATGCTCCTTGGCAATCTCTCGGATGACCACGGGGTCACCCAGCACGATAGGATGAGCGATGCCCAGCTGCGCCACCTCAGCAGCAGCTCGCAGCACGAGTGGGTTCTCGCCGGCGGCGTAGACCATACGCTTGGGGGACTTTTGCGCAGCCTCGTGGATGCGACGTAGCAGGTGACTCATACCTCCCGTGCGCATCAAGAGCGACTGCTCGTAAGCCTCCCAGTCGGTAATCTCCCGACGCGCCACACCGGTGCGGATAGCAGCCCGCGCTACAGCCATCGAGACTCTCGTGATGAGACGTGGGTCCACAGGCTTGGGGATAAAGTAGTCAGGGCCGAAGTGCAGTGGCATATGTCCGTAGGCACTAGAGACCTCATCGGGTACAGGCTCCTGCGCTAAGTCTGCGATGGCTATCGTAGCAGCCATCTTCATCTCCTCATTGATCGCCGTGGCACGCACATCGAGTGCCCCTCGGAAGATATAGGGGAAGCCGATTACATTATTGATCTGATTCGGATAGTCCGACCGGCCCGTAGCCATCAGTACGTCAGGGCGTGCCGCTTTTGCATCCTCATACCTGATCTCAGGCTCTGGATTGGCTAGCGCAAAGACAATTGGATTGGGAGCCATCTTTTGCACCATCTCAGGCGTGAGGACTCCAGGCTGCGAGAGTCCGAGGAAAAGGTCAGCCCCTTCGATTGCATCGGCCAATGTGAAGAGACCCTCACGATCGGTCGCAAAGAAAGCTTTGCGCTCATCTAGCTTGGGGCGGTCGGTGCGGATGACTCCCTTGGAGTCAATCATCACAATGTTCTCCCGCTTAGCTCCCAGAGCTATGTAAAGCTTGGTGCAGGACTGCGCTGAGGCACCTGCGCCACTGACCACAATCTTAGCCTCTTCGATCTTCTTGCCGACTATCTTGAGCGCATTGAGCATACCCGCAGCAGAGATGATGGCGGTGCCGTGCTGGTCGTCGTGCATGACGGGAATGTCAAGCGTAGCCTTCAGCTCCTCCTCGATCTCAAAGCACTCAGGCGCTTTGATGTCCTCGAGGTTGATACCGCCGAAGGTAGGTGCCAGCGAACGGACGATCTCGACAAACTTCTTAGGGTCCTTCTCGTCGACCTCTAGGTCAAAAACATCGATGCCTGCATAGATTTTGAAGAGCAATCCCTTGCCCTCCATCACCGGCTTACCCGCCATAGCACCGATGTTGCCCAGTCCTAAGACGGCTGTTCCGTTGGATATGACGGCGACGAGGTTCCCCTTGGAGGTGTAGTCGTAAGCACGCTCAGGATCGGCCTCTATATCCTTGCAAGGCACCGCTACGCCAGGGCTGTAAGCGAGCGTCAGATCCTGCTGTGTATTGTGCGACTTAGTGGGTCGCACCTCTATTTTACCAGGCTGTGGGAGCGCATGATAGGCTCTCGCAGCCGCTTCTAGTTTTTTGTCCATTATGCTATCTTATAGTATGATACCTAGTTCTCCGTGGCAAGGGTTTTGCCCCACTTACTGAAGAACGCCTACAAAGCTACAACATTTGCGCCACTCTAGAGCGTATCGCTAGAGGATTGTCCAGTTGTTGCGAAAGGTGAGTGTCAGGGAGATCATGTGGCTCAGCTGGCTTCGTGTGGCGGTGCGCTGACTCCACCAGAGCGCACCCTCTAGGCGCAACGCCCCGAAGCTGGGAATGGGTACTTCTAGTGCGGGATAAACGCCTAATCGCCACTGCTCCTCGGCTGTACGAGCAAACGCTAGGAGCGGTCCCCCATAGGGTGCGTAGTAGCGGTGCCCGTAAGTGGCATCTGTCGCTAGTCGCAGCATCTTGTGTCGCCAAGCTAAGCGACCATAGAGGGCATATCCGAGCGGAGGCTCAGCCTTGCCGTCACGTAGCGAGGAGCCTAAGATGTGCAGAGAGCCTTCGACTGCCCCCTGAGTGGCATACTTATATTGTGTAGTCACCCCAGTGGCACCAGCTAAGTAGGTGTGTAGCGTGTCTGGAGGCGACATCTGCTGTATCTCTCCTGCCCGATGGTGAGCCGTAGCTTGCAACTCTAGTTGCGTCTTCCAGCTTTCGCTGCTGTGGAGCTGATAAGCTGTGGATAGTAGGGCTGAAAAAGCCTCCTGATGAGTCTCTCCAGGGAAGATGAAGCCTTGCCAATCTACAAGAGCTTCTAGCGCAAAGCGAGGATAACGCAGCTGAATCATTGCCCCCTGCGCAGGGTCTCGTGTGAAGCTGTACTCGGGATCGTAGAGCGGTGAGACGAGCGAGAGCAACCCGTCTTGATCGACCGTAGAGGAGGCGACACCTCGCAACACCACCGTCTGCGCTCCGAGGAGTGTCCCCATCGAGACGGTGATATGATCGTTTGGCCTGTATTGTAGGGAGAGGATAGGACGTAGATGCACACCACTCCCCTGCTCTTCTCGATTATCGCTCCAGTGTGGCAAGTGGTCGTACCACCCACCTCGTGGATAGCACTGTGCACCTAGTAAAGTGAGGTTGTAGACGCCCCCCACGAGACGCACCTGACGATGCTCGAGCGCCACCGTGGGAGCCAATTGCCACCCGGGGAGCGTATAGCCGAGCTGGTAGGCGGCGTGGTACTCATTATTGCGAAAGAAGGTCACCGCATCTACCCCCACACTCAGACGCAGGGAGTCCGCACCCCGCTCTGCGACATTGCTCGCTGAGAGTATGGTGATCGGGGCTAGCAGTAGGAGGATTGTCCCCAATAGCTGTCTCGCTTTCATCACGCCTGACGAACGAAGTGGTAAAGCAGTGCACTCGCTCTCATAGGGGTAAAGAGAGAGCGTATGTGGTAGGAGAAGCCGACGCCAAAGGCTTTGAGCCAAGTGATGAAGTTGATACGCCCCCCCTGCTTGTAGCTTTCGCTCAGCAGTGCAATGTAGTAGACATCTAGTCGCTGCGGGCGAATCTTCTTTAAGGTGAAGTGGTGCGCCTCAACCGTTTGCCGCATAGAGTGTGGCGTAAAGTGCCACAAATGGCGAGGAACGTCGTAAGCGGCCCAGAGCGCACGGTAGTAGCTAGCGTCAAAGCTCTGCGCATTAGGCACAGCGATGCAGAGCGTCCCCCCTGGCTTGAGTAGCTGTTGGTACATCTCCAGTTGATCGGCAAGATCTGGGAGATGCTCTAGGCTATGCCATAGGCAGATAAGGTCTAGCTGGCCAGATAGTTCGGAGTGTTGCGCCACAAACTCTTGGGTCGTGGCAAAGAGTTGCTCGCTGGGGATCTGCTGAGCGCACAGCTCTCGTGCTGCCTTGCTCTGCTCCACGACATACGCCTTGCACCCTCGCTCCTGCATAGCCTGGGCAAAGGCTCCGACGCCCGCCCCGACCTCCAGCATCATCTGCGGAGCTGTCGCACAGAGTTTGCGAGCGGTCTGAACCCGCCGTCCTACGCGGTAGCGCTTTACCGCACGATAGATGCGCGCCATACCGCCCCGCCCCTCTGTCTGATGACTCAGATATTCAGAGCTGTCGTAGTAGTGCCCTAGCTCCTCTGCGGGAGGTGGCGTCAAGGTCTGTAGCAGTCCACACTGGTTGCAGCGCCCTATGGCATACCGCTCGTGCGAGACGAGGTGGTCCTCACACTCCCACAGCTCGGTATAGCTACTATTATGGCAGTGTGGGCAGGTTTGATCGGAGAGACTACATGCTATCATAGCTAGACGAGACTATTTGCTGGTACCCTTTTTGGCCTCCTGCCATAGCGTCTCCATCTCCTCTAGTGAGAGGTCGGTGATGCTTTTGCCATGCTCCTTAGCAGTCCGCTCAATGTACCCAAAGCGGTCGATAAACTTACGATTCGTCCGCTCCAGCGCATTGTCGGGGTTCACACCATAGAGACGAGCTGCATTGACAATGCTAAAGAGCAAGTCCCCTATCTCGGCCTCTAGATCGTCAGCACTGCCCGAGGTCATCTCCTGCTCGACCTCCTGCAGCTCTTCGCGCACCTTCGCCCAGACCTCCTCACGCTCCTGCCAGTCGAAGCCAACGGCACGCGCCTTGTCCTGTATGCGATACGCCTTGATCAGTGCCGGCAGAGCTGACGGCACACCCGAGAGGACCGACTTATTGCCGTCCTTCTCCTTTTGCTTCACCTGCTCCCAGAGCTGTACCACCTGTCCGGCATCCTCGACCTGCTCGGTAGCATAGATGTGCGGGTGGCGAAAGATGAGCTTGTTGCACAGCTTGTTGCACACATCCACAATGTCAAAGTCGCCCTGCTCATCCCCTATGCGTGCATAGAAGAGGACATGCAGTAGCACGTCGCCTAGCTCCTTAGAGATAGCGTTCGTATCCCCTTGCTCTAGCGCCTCGCTCAGCTCGTAGACCTCCTCGATGGTGTTCGCCCGTAGCGACTCATTCGTTTGCTTGCGATCCCACGGGCAGTGCGTGCGCAGATTGTCTAGGACATCTAGTAGGCGGGAGAAGGCCTCCAGCCGTTCATCTTTGCTGTGTATCATAGCTTGTCTATTATTATAGTGCAAAGGTACCACTTTGAGGACAAAGCTCCTCACCCATCGAGCAGCTCCCACGGTTTTCCAAAAACTTTCCAGCCTTGGAAAAATAAATTTCCAACGCTGGAAATTTTCTTTTCCTCCGTTGGAAACTTTCTTTTCCACCCTTGGAAATTCCAAGTTCCTACCTAGGAATTCAAAAGTTCCTCCGCTGGAACCGAAAAGTTCCTCCCTTGGAACTGAAAAGTTCCCCCCTTGGAACTAAAAAGTTCCAAGAGGGGAACTATTTTTGGAACTCGTATATGCTACTATATCAACCCGATACGAATGACACTGACGACAGCCCACGCTATGCCTCCACGCGGATCAGGCTTAGCGGGAGAGCATCTGTTTTCCCTCAAAGCAAGACGAGTAACGATTTGTTGTCATAATCCTGACACAACAACCTTTAAAGAGTACAGACGCCTAGGGGTGAGCATCACACAAATCTCAAACGGCCCTTATATCTTCTCCGGTTTGCTTTTTTGCATATTTGTAAGCGAAACAGCGTACAAATGTCGACTAAAATAAAACAGCTACAGAGGCAATCCCAAGAAACTCCAGTCCTCTTTTCAGCTTGGTTGGAGCAACAAGGTCTTACAAGGTCAATCTGAGGGGAGTAAGTCATCTAAAAGAGAGGTTGACTCCTACCATCTTGACGTCTTCATCTTGGCATTTGAGTGCGGAGAGATAAGTAGCCCCACAGCTCAGGGGAGCGGCTGGATGTGCTTGATACGAAAGGAGGGAGAGTGGAGCTCGGTGAAGTGGAGCAGCAGCCTGCGCAGGGTCTCGTACTCTGCGGGCAAGAAGCTATTTGGGACAAAGTGCTCTAGGTCGTATCGTAGGAGCCTCGGCAAGGCACTCTGTAGCTCTGGCGTGAGCGGCACGGAGTAGTCAGTCTGGAGCGGGAGTATCGTCCACTGCTCGAGGTCTAGCCAGTGTGTCCTGTAGCTTTCTGAGTTCAGGCTTCGCATCTCTAGACCCTCGGGGAGGTACCCTTTGGTACGTAGTATGGAGATGAGCAGAGCTAGGTCGAAGCCTTGTAGCTCCTCAAGGCTCTCGATGCTGTCTAGCTGGTCTAAGGCTTGCACTACGATAGTATAGAGCTGCAGATCCTCTGGCTCCTGTGCGAGCAGCTCTCTGAGGAGCTGGGATAGATAGAGGAAGTAACCGCTAGCAGCGGGTCGCTGAGCTAAGGGGAGCGCACCACGGACGAGCTGTACCTGACGAATGAGCTTGACGGGCTGACTGGCTGGCGAGGGGGTTGTAATCTGCAGACCTCGTAGTGGCTGGAAGAGGTTGCTCGTCGCTCGGATCCGACCACCGATGGGTACGGAGAAGGCTGTAGCCCCCCACAGGTCGGTGTAGAGCGTAGCTATGAGTGAGCGGTCTGAGTACGGGATGACACGCAGCACGATGCCCTCGACGGTGGTAATCATAGGCGTGTAGCGGTACTCGGTGTGAGCAGGGGCAGCAGCTCCCGTAGATCTCTGATCTCAAGCACGGAGTGCTGCTGCTGATCATATTCGGGCATCGGCACTTGCCATAGATTGTACCAGATGGAGTCGATGCCACTGTTGAAGGCACAAATGATGTCGCTCGGCCAACTGTCCCCAATGACGAGTGCCTCCTGGCGGCTACAGCCTACTGCCTTCAAGGCGTAGTCTAGAAACTCAGGCGCAGGCTTAGGCACACCAACATGGTCGACGAGGACCACTTTGTCAATGTAGGGTGCCAGGCCCGAGCCGTTGATCTTCCCATACTGCGTCTCTTCAAATCCATTACTCACGATACAGATCGTGTAGTCTCTATGTAGCTCTGCGAGTACCTCTAGGGCATGCGGTATGAGACCCGTCTGCTGCTGGACGTACTGCATAAACCTATGATTGAGCTCCTTGACCTGCTGGTCGCTCCACGAGACTTGCCCCCGCAGTGGATAGCGCAGACGATCTAAGAGGAGCTGCTCCTTGCTGATATACCCCTTGCGATAATCGTCCCAGAGCTGCTCCTGATGAGGGAAGTAGACGGCAAAGTACTCCTCAAAGGTAGCGTAGTAAACGTTCCACCCCTCCTCATCGTAAAGTCTGTGCAGGCTAGCCTTATTATTGTCAAAGGTAGCCCAGAGCGTATCATCGAGGTCGAAGAGTAGTGCTTTGTACTTCATAGGTTTGCTAGCAAAGAAGATAAGAGTCTCATAAACTTCAAAGGGGAGGTGTCTTGAGGCACCTCCCCTTTTGCATTAATGTAATGTGTCAGGAGACAGATTAGTAGATCTGTATGACAAGTATCTTAGAGAGGCTCCAGAACTCTTTAGGATTAGTGATCTCAAGGGTTAGCTTCTTGTCCTCTCCCTTGACTAGCTTGTAGCTAGACCCAGGGTGCTTCGTCTTGAGCTCTGCCTTCTTGGCATAGAGAGGTATGGAGGTAACCTTGCGTAGATCGATCTGCGTGAAGTAGTCTGACTGATATCCCTCTGTGACGACCTCACCATTGCGGATGATGTTCATATCCTTGAGGTCGCGTGAGGTACCGATGCAGTAGCGTACGGTGTTGAGCGCAGCGTCTTGACGCTCTAGCTCAGCTTGCTGTGCTGCTGAGGTCTTGCTTAGATTTTCCACATTGTTGCTGAGGTCTGTGACCATCGAGTCAAGGACACCGATAGCGTAGTTCTTGCGCTTGAGCTCCTCGGTGAGATCTAGGATCTCAGCATTCTTAGCATTGAGCTGCTCTTGTAGCGTGCCGATGGTGCGCTGTAGAGAGCTGTTTTTGTTTCCAGACTGAGCGAGCTTCTTGTTGAGGAGGTCGATGGTCTGACGGTTGGACTCCAGCTTTTCATTGATCAAGCGTAGATTGTCCTCGATCTTAGCACGCTGAGACTGGGGCACCTCGCTATTGCTGTCTAGCGTTATCATGCCTTCTAGCTGCTGTATCTGAGCGAAGTTCTGAATCACTAGATTGATTAGTGAGTCCTGCTCGGCAACTTGCGTGCGGAGTGTCTGCAGTTCGGTGAGCTCCTTCTGTCGCTCTTCCTCCTGCTTACTGTTTTTACCGCAAGCGGTGAGCATCAGTAGCACTACTACTAATGCTGATAAAGTGAGAGATAGTGACTGTTTCATAATTGTATAGTTGTATCTTCTGTTATGTGTCTATTGTTGTTTTTAGAGGCCTTGATGGGTGTGGCACCAGCTACGACGATGACAAACTCCCCGCGAGGAGCCGTCTCTGCAAAGTGGTCGCTCAGCTCCTGGAGCGTGCCTCGCCGTACTTCTTCGTGTAGCTTAGATAGCTCACGGCAAGTGGCTGCTTGCCGCTCTGCGCCGAAGTATGTGATCAGGTCAGCGAGCGTGCGACAGACCCGGTATGGCGACTCATAGATGATGATGGTGCGTGTCTCGGTGGCTAGTGCCGTGAGAAGTGTCTGCCGCCCTTTCTTGACGGGGAGAAAGCCTTCATAGCAAAAGCGAGACGTGTCCAATCCGCTAGCAACTAGAGCTGGAACGAAAGCGGTGGCACCTGGCAGGCAGGTGACCGTCACGCCGGCGTCTATGCAAGCTCGTATGAGCATAGCTCCTGGATCATTGATGCCTGGCGTACCAGCGTCGCTGATGAGCGCGACGGAGGTACCCTCGGCAATGCGCTGAGCTAGTCGCTCGGAGGTCTTGTATTCGTTGAACTTATGGTGGCTCTCCATAGGCTTCGCTATCTCGTAGTGCCGCAGCAATACGGAGGAGGTACGTGTGTCCTCGGCAAGGATCAGATCAGCCTCACGCAGAGCTTCTAATCCACGTAGGGTGATGTCTCCCAGATTACCTATAGGGGTCGGTACGACCGTTAGTTGAGCCATTGTAGTTATACTGCGTTCTTGACCAGTCAAGAGACAATTACGATGCAAACTTACGAAAAACTCGTGGAATCTAGCATTACCGCTCCGATCTAAACGGAGAAAGCGGTTGTCTACAAAGCTTTTACGAGCGTACGGACTTATTCGATATCTTGCTCTTCTTGCAGTGTAACTCCGTAGATCTCCCCTGCCGCTGCGACAAACGAAGGCATATCGCCTTGTCGTAGCTGTACCGTGAGATGGTACTGAGAGGTGTAGTCCTGAGCAACGATCTCGGCACCATAGTTCTTGACTAAGAGCATCACGGGTCCCATCAGATCCATCTGGAAGCTGAGCGTGACACAGCTGTATAGGATCACCTCTCTGACTGTTGCCTTGTCTAGGACTAGCTCGGTCGTAGAGCGGTAGGCATCGATCAGGCCACTGGTGCCGAGCTTGACACCGCCGAAGTAACGGACCACCGCCACAGCTACGTTGGTTAAGTCACGAGAGAGCAAGCGTCCTAGGATCGGCTTGCCAGCAGTGCCTGAGGGCTCTCCGTCATCGTTGGAGCGTGTCTCGTACTCCTCAGCTCCATAGATCGAGTAAGCCCAGCAGACGTGCGTCGCACTGTAGTGCTCCTTGCGAAGCTCCGAGATGCGCTCCAGAGCTTCCTCAGCACTAGAGACCGGATAGCAGTAACCGATGAAGCGGCTCCGCTGAATGTTTTGCTCGTCAATGGCTGGCGACTGGATGGTGTGGTAAAAGTCTTTCATCGGTCAGGCTTCCTCAGATTAGTTGAAATTGGGTTGCTGCGAGAAGTCGCTCTCTAGGATGTTGACGTCTCCACTCTTGTGGTACTTCACGCCATCGGCACCCTCAGCGGTGATGACGTAGTAGTAGACTCCACTCGGTACGGGCTTGCCACGGTAGGTGCCGTCCCAGCCGCCATTGGGATCACTCCAGCTATAGATCAGTCCGCCCCAAGAGTCGTAGATGCGCCCTTCGAAAGAGATAAGCGACTGATGCACCACCTGAAAGAGGTCATTGACTCCTGGACTGCTAAAGGGGGTAAAGACGTTTGGCACCTCGAGCCTCGAGCTTTGTACCGTTACCACCACGGGCTGAGAGGTAGCTGTGCAACTAGCTGTGCGGTCGCTCACTGTGCCGTAGAGGGTGTAGGTACCCATCTTGTCGAAGGTGTACTGAGCTTGGCGTCCGTTGAACTGCATCACCACGGGAGCGTCCTTAGAGATGGTGGCTCCCTCAACAATGATGATCTGGTAAAGCACCGCCGCAGGCTCATTAGCGACCAAATCGATCTCCACCGTGGCGGGAGCCGAGAGACTGGAGGGGAGTTGCCCCGCATTGGTTGCGGTCGAGTCTGCCGCCTGCGACTGACCCGCGCTAAGCAGCCGATAGCGAGCGTGCAACTCGACGCGACGAGCCTGTAGCACGGGACTCTCTATGGGCAAGCCGTACTGCTCTGCCACGCCCTCGGTAAAGCGGTCGCCGATGATAGCAAAAGAGGTGTCCGTCAGCGGAGCGATCAGATGCCACGCCCCGCCATTGGTCTCGGGGAGCTGCTCTTCCTTTTGCTCTGCGGTGTAGGCGTGAGTATCCTCTTTGTAGACTAAGTCTTGGTAGCGCACTAATAAGCCACGATCCGCCTGCATGGAGGCACCCTGTAGTGTGTGGTAGGATATGGGAGGTAGCGGACGAGAGAGGGCGAGCGTCACCTGCTGGCAAGGCTCCGCAGCATCGTAATCTGCTGTCAAAGTGAGATCTCGTAGAGAGACACGGCTGTAGTCAAAGACCCAATAGTAGGCCCGCGTCATCATGATCTGACTAGGCTGAGCGGTGAAGTACCCGCACTCCAGCTGCGCATTTGGCACGGTGACGGTCGTGCCCGCATACTGCGCCGTAGCGACGGGCTGCGCCTCCTGTATCGAGGTGGTGTAGATGTAGAGCTGCTCTCCCGTAGCTATGGGAAAGGTCAAGGTAACCGCACCACTCCCCTCTCCACTAGCGGGATGATAAGCCAAGAGCTGTACCTGCTGCCCCGTCGGGGTGTAGGGCTGGCTGAGTTTGCCCGGACTAGCTGTGACACTCTGCGCCGAGAGTATCACGGCAGAGCTGACGAGTATGAGGAGTGATAGGATCAAGCTTCTAGTCTTCATGTGGCGTGCTACTATATATGGTGTCTCTAGAAATCAAGCTTCTTGCGTCCACAGATTGTCCTGTAGTTGCATTCATTGCAAATCTTCTGTACGGAGGTTTGGTAAAAGGGGTTCTCAGGGTTTACTAGCTCGTCCAAGTATTTGCATACCATCCCTTTGATTTCCTTTAGATTTTGAGGACCTTCAAAGTATATCGCTCCCTCGCTAGCCGGCACAGTGGGAGCCAACGAGTAGAGTGTAGGCTGCACCTCCTGGATTCCGCCATTTACCTCCTGAGCATAGAGCAAGGCGTAGAGATAAGACTGTAGCATGTAGCCACCCAGCTTGTAGTTGCTTTTATGAAAGCGCCAGCTTGTTAGCGTATCGGAGTCTAGTGTCTTTAGCTTCTTAAGCTGCTTGATGATCCCTGTCTTATAGTCTACGATGCGACAGACACCTCCACAGACTTTGTCCACTCGGTCGAGCTGACCAGTCATGTGTATCGTATGCCCGTTCCACTCGAAGGTGACGTTTTGCATCTTCTCCTCACTGGCCAGCAGCTGGAGCGTACCACTCTCCCCGAGCAAGAGGCGGTCTATCTCTAGAGCCTTGTAGATGTATCGCTCCAAGTCTGTCAGGAGGATTTCGTCGGGGGCACTCTTGTCAGAGACAATCTCTTTATAGATGTCTGTCAGCATCTGGCGAGAGACCTTGTGCTCGAGATGATCCTTCGTGATGATGTCTCCATGCTTCTGCACCAGTCCTTTGTAAAACAGCTCTAGATACTCATGCACTATCGAGCCCTGCTCTATCTGCGTCACCACTCCTGGCTCGGGGCGTGGCTCACCGACACCCTTTATCTTCTTAAGGTAAAACTGGTAGGGGCACTTGTAGTAAGTGATCAGATCAGATGGAGAGAAGGTCCTCTTGCCTGAAGCCAACTGCGCTATGTAGCGACGCACCTCCTCATCTTGGCCTGTGATCTGGGATACCGTCTCGTCTCTCGCCTCCAGTGGGTCAGCGTAAGTAGACTCTCGGGGCTTTAAGTTTGTCAAGTAGCGTATCTGATCCACATAGCGCGAAGGCTCCATCGAGGAGATGCTCTTAGGACGAGTGTCTTGGAGTAGATAAACCTTCTTAGCACCCTGTATGAGTCGATAGAAGTGGTAAGCATTGGTATCGTCTTCCGTACGGTAAGTGGTCATGTGAGCAGATCGCCGCAATAGGTCGGGGATGAGCGTCGTCGTATGGCTTGACTTAGGCAGATCGCCCTCCTGCACATTGAGCATGATCACATAGTCAAAGGTGAGCGTACGGGTCTCCAAAAAGCCCATCACCTGCAAGCCCTCTAGCGGAGCTCCCTCGAAGGGTATACTCCCCACAGCCAACAGTTGCTCCAAGAGGTAGGCGACATGCTGCGGAGTGTCTAGTAGATGACGAACGCCGCCGCGCGCTGTGAGCAGGTTAGACACCTGCGTGGCATAGCGGACTATCTGGTCGCGTGCCTCCGAGAGGATTACCTGATCTATCGGCTCGTCAGCAGGCTCGTCCTCGTCCTCCTCTTCCTCAGGTGCTGCCGAGCTCCCTTTGAGCAGCTCTAGCAGTTGACCAACACGACCGAGTAGCTCTCTGCCAGTAAAGCTGGGTGTGAGTATCTCTAGGAGAGGCTGTCGTATCGCCTCATCAGCATCTTTTGTAAGCTCCTCGATGATCTTACGCAGCTCCAATGCTTTGATCGCGTAGTGGTGTAGAGCTATCTGCTCCATCAGAGGAGTCGTCAACTCGCCAAAGAGCTTGCGCGTCAAGGGGGCCGCCAGCCAAAGTTGCAAATGCGAGCAGGTGAGCTTGACACGCGCTAGCTCGCTATCCGAGGGGCTAACGAGCCCGAAGATGTTTAGGTACCTACGTATCCAGGTCGCCACGGAGGTGTACTGGAGGGGGTAGCCCATGGTCACGTTGAGCGACGTGCAGGTCGGCTGCTTGAGCGACTTCATCAGGGGGATGAGCGTTTTCTCATCGTTGAGGACGATCGCTATGCGTAGCTCCTCAAGCGCCTTAGGATCGCGCTCGATAATCTCGTCGATGAGACTATTGACCACTTGTGGCTGGAGAATGGTCGAGTTGAGCGAGAGGAGATGGATCTCAGGCGAATGCCCACGAGCCTCTTCTCCGTCTATGACCTCGCCCCCGAGGAGATCGACGTTTTGCTCGATCGTACGATAGAGATGATCTGTAAATTCGTCCGTAGCTTTTAGCGAGACCTTCTGCCAGTAGAGCTGCACCTTGAGCGCATCAGCATCGGCTGTCCGTAACTTCTTGATGATCTTCTGCTCCGCTGGTGTCAGGTTGTAAAGCCCCACGAAGGAAACCAAGCTGATCTTCGAACCACTATGACGACGTAGCTCATTGAGCAGATCATCGTCCGTAAAGTTTCGCTCTGCAACGAGCCTATAAGCTGCTGCTCGGTACGCCACCCCGAGCTCAGTCAAACGCGCATTAAATCGCTTATAAATCTCTCTCCAGACGATGGAGAAGTGGAGATACTCAGCACCTTGCGGCTTTTCGAAAAAGTCTTTAGGCAGTGTGATCCAAAACTTGCGAATAGCCTCGCACTCCTCTTTTGACAAGAAGGAGTAGTCATCAAAAGCATCTAGCTCCTCGAGATTTCCCAAGAGCATCTCCACATTTGCCAAGGCTAGATCCATATCTTGGAAGTCTCGCAGCATGCGTTCCGTCTGACTCAGGCGAAGCATCTGATCTGTCTCCGTTTTTTTCTCGCCCTGCTCCGCCAGATAAGCTGCGTAGACCTCATAGAGTATCGATATGAGTGCCGTATTGTCTAGGATGACCCGCCCACTCATCTCAGTGATCCACTCGTCGATGGTGACGATGCGAGGCAGGATAGTGGTAGCATCGGCCAGTTGCGCGATGAGCTCACGCTGTAAGAATGTGCCAGCACGCTTCGTCGGCACCACCACCAGCTGCTCTCTCAGCGGTGTGCCACTATTGCGCAGTCGCCTGACGACCTGCGAGAGGAAGTTGTCACTAGAGTCCATAGATACCCAAGACTAAAAGGTTATTACACATGTGTAGCGCGACCGATGGCCAGAGCGAACCCGTAGCCCAGCGCAGGTAACCCAGCAGGAGCGCAAGAAAGAAGATCGGCAGCATGCCCACGGGGTTGAGGTGCATCACGGCAAAGAGTAGTGCAGGAAGGAGGATGACGCTCCAGCGTGGAAAGCGTCTCAGCATCATCCACCCCATGAGTGCCCCTCGGAAGAAGAGTTCCTCGGCAATCGGCGTCAGCACCCCGACGATGAGGAGAGACCACCCTATATTCGACTCCTCAATGAGCGTCGTCTGCGCCTCCTCGACCATCTTGCTCCAGTTGCGTAGCCACGCACCGCCCCACCCCTCTGGCCATACGTTGATGAGTGCTTCGTTGCCCCACGTGAGGAACATATAGATCGCTACCGCAAGGATGGCATAGAGGATACAGCGTGCAGGCTTTACCCCCTTTAAGTATTGCCTGAGCGGTTCGAGTGGCAGGGCTAGCAATTCACTCGGCTCCTGCGGGGCAGGCTGATGGTAGAGCCGTCGGTAGCCCCATAGGTAGGTCCATGTGGCAAGTAGCGCACTGCCTCCGAAGGCGATAACCCCCACCCAGGAGACTGGGAGCAGTGGGTAAGCCAGCACAAAGAGGATTAAAGAGTATAGGAGCAGTAAGACCAGCATCAGCGCACCTTAAAGTAATAGCCCAGTCCCACCGTGACGCCCAGCTCGCCCGCACGGCCGTAGTCGTCGCGCACGGTCGTGGCAAAGATGTCGCTCAGACCGTAGTAGAAGTGTCCGCTCAGCGTGATCCTATGCCTCTGAGCTATGTCTAGGCTCATGACAGGCCCGCCTTTGAGTCCCCACGAGAACTTGCTAAAGAGCGGATAGACATGTCGTCTCTTGACGACGGCTCGCGTCTCTTCGCTCGGCGTGGGGCTGCTCACATCTCGTATGATGTAGCCCACGCTTGGTCCCACCTCTAGCCCCAGTTGAAAGTTGCCAAAGGGGTAGTAAAGGTGTGCCATCAGCGTCAAGTCGATGAAGTCCATATCTCTTGAGAAGCTGTAGGCGATCGGCTTCGTATACTCCTCTCGCCATCCGCGCTGCTCGTAAGAGAGACGCATCGTCATGCCCGTATATTTCTGATTGGTCAGCAGCACCCCCACGTAGCCCATAGCGCCTAGGTGAGGTAGCATCTCGACGCGAGGTACCAGGTCGAGCATCGATCCACTCACACCACCACCTCCTCCTATGCGCACCTCTAGAGGCTTCAGCTGTGAGCGCTGAGCCTGTACCGGGAGTACGGTGCAGAGGAGTGTGAGGAGCAGTCCGCTCCACCATTTCATCAAGCTTCGCATAGTGCTGACCTACTCTGCCAGAGGGATCTGCTGACGCTTCACCCCCCGTGGACTATAAGTGATGAAGAAGAGGTTCAAGTTCGTGTAGCCCCCTCTCCCAGAGCTACGTCCCGTAATGGCGGGAGCAAAGAGGAAGCCTGACTGCAGACCATCTTTTGGCAACTGATGCTGGTACTGCTGGAAGCCTCGTCCATACGACGAGAGAGCCGATATAAAGTAGCGCACCACGTCGTACCCCAGCAAGGCATAGCTTGGATAGCCCTCCTCTATATCACGTCCGTACCAATGCTTGTAAGCCTCCCTGACTTGCTGACTCTCGGGTAGCTCCCGATCCCAGTAAAAGGTGGAGAAGATCGTAGCCCCCACCGCTTGCAGACGCTCATCTATATTCTTGCCATAGGTCTGCCACTGCGGATATCCAAAGAGCTGATAGTCACTCGTCGAGAGCTGCGCATCACGCATCGCATCTAGTACGGCTGTGAGATCCTGTTGCTTGCTTGAGTTGAGCAGGATCACACACTTCTTGGCACTCTGGCGAGGCCACTGCCCGACAGCTAGCTCCCGTAGAGAGCGACTCTGCATCGCTATGCCCGCCTCTCGGCAGGTTGTCTCGATCGCCTTAAATTTGTCCGCCTGATCGCCCTCGCCACAGCGCACGAGTAGCACTTCGTAGTCCGCATAACGCTCTACAAAGGCTTGCTGCAGTCTCTGTGTGACACGATACTGTGCGGGGTTGAGCTGGAAGAAGTGGTCGTATAGCTGCCCCTTACCGCTCTGCCATACGAAGGGTGAGAGGTAGACCGCCTGCTGATCCTTGGCGCGCTGTGCCAATAACTCCACGCTCTGCTCTGAGTCTCCACCGATGATTAGGTCGTACTGCTCTCCCGCCTTGCTCTTGAGGAGCCGCTCAAGTGCTGAGCGATTGACGGCTGCATCGACCTGTAGATCAATGCTCACGCCCTGACGCTGCAGCTGCTCGATACCTAGGAGCACACCCTCATAAAAGTGCAGATAGCGACTAGGCTGCCCACTCTCTCGTAGAGGAAGTATCAGAGCCACCCGCACCTGCTCTATTTGGGTACCATTCAGCGGACTGGGTTCCTGCGTAAGCTTAGCTCCAGAGACCACCACGATCCGCTCCCCTACTGCGATCTGCGCATCATGCTTCTGCGGATTTAGCTCGAGAAGCTTGCTCACGGTCAAACCATACTTACGACTGATGCTGTAGAGCGTCTCACCAGACTGCACCACGTGAATGCCTGGCTCTGCCTGCACGACGGCTGGTGCCTCGACATAGATCGTGTCAGGCTTGCGCTGAGGGATCAAGAGCGTCTGCCCCTCACGAATGCCCCACTGACTGCCCTCGTTAAGCCGGTAGATCTCCTCCTCGGAGACTCCGTAGTGCTTGGAGATCGAGTAGACGGTCTCCGACTTCTTGACCACATGCCGCAGAGGTGCCTGTGCCATGAGCGTTGTCGTGACTAGAAGCAGGCTCACGGAGAGCAAGAGGAGACGCTGTAATATCTGTTTCATCGGTTTATCTCTCTTTTTACTTAGACAAAGGTAGCATAAATAGCACTCTTGGTCAACCGTTCTCCCCAAGAGATTTTAGTTTCATAGGTAGGAAACTCTAGTTTCATACGGAAGAAACTCCAGTTTCATGCGGGTGAAACTGGAGTGCCAAAGGGGGGTGGCACTAGAGTTTCATAGGGGTGAAACTAGAGTGCCAAAGAGGGTTGGCACTGGAGTTTCACCCGATGGAACTTACATCTCTGCGCCTTCAGGCAACAAAAAGTCCCCGTAGCAAAACTACGAGGACTCACAGATGTGTATTTGACGGGGGGCTATCGGGGGAGCTGCTCCGTGGCTAAGGCGGTCGCTACGTCATGATAGTGCAGCAACGCGTCGAGCGTCGGGGTGGCGTCGTAGGGTACGGCCGTCATGATGGGCTCGATGAGACGCGCTATCTCTGTGAAGCCGATCCGCTCATCGAGGAAGGCGCGCACAGCGACCTCGTTGGCAGCATTGAGCAAGCAAGGGATATTGCCACCCTGTCGGAACGCTTCGAAGGCGAGACCCAAGCAGGGGAAGTGGGCGGTGTCTGGCTCCTCAAAGTGAAGCGTGGTGCCGACAAACGGCTGACGCGCTATGGGTAGCGGCTCACGCACACCGCCATGGAGCGCTAGGCTGATCGGGAGACGCATGTCGGGGACGGCTAGCTGCGCCTTGACCGAGCCATCGGCAAACTGCACCATCGAGTGCACGACACTCTCGGGATGTATCAAGATAGAGATCTGATCTGCTGAGACGGCAAAGAGGTGGCACGCCTCCATCATCTCAAAGCCTTTGTTCATCATTGTCGCCGAGTCGATCGTCACCTTAGCGCCCATCGACCAGCGTGGATGATGTAGCGCATCTGCTACGGTGACCTGGCTTAGCTTGTCGAGAGGCATCTGCCAGAAGGGACCTCCACTAGCCGTGAGCCAGATACGCTCCAGAGGGGTCTCCTCGCCCATCAGGCATTGGTAGATGGCTGAGTGCTCAGAGTCCACAGGAAGGATGCGCACGCCGTGCTCCTGCGCAGCGTGCATGATGAGTTGACCTGCCACCACGAGGGTCTCCTTATTGGCCAAAGCGATCTCATGACCGCACTCAATAGAGAGAAGTGTGGGGCGCAGACCGGCGAAGCCAACAAGAGCGGAGAGCATGACGTCGTAGTCGCTATGCTGCGCCAGTTCGCAGAGTCCCTCGGCACCAACGAGCACGGTGCAGGTTAGTCCTTTGAGGAGTGCGGCATGCTCTGTGGCGGCTTTTTCGTCAGCTACGACCACGACGGCCGGATGGTATTTCTCCGCCTGCTCTACGAGGAGGGGTACGTTGCGATGAGTGGTGAGGGCATAGACGGAGAGCAGCTCGGGGTGAAAGGAGATGACCTCCAGTGCCTGGGTGCCGATACTGCCTGTCGAGCCAAAGAGTGCGATGCGTCGCATAGTGTGTAGTCTGCTTTGGGAAATGGGGGCTTACAAGTCTAGTAGCCCTTGGGGTATGTGTAGCTGGATGGTTTTGCTCTCGGGATCTATCGCCTCGACCAGCTCCTCGTGGATGGGGATCAAGTGCTGAGTGCCGTCGGAGGTCTCGATCGTAAGGAGGATGTTTTCCGTTTGGTCATTGACCTCTAGGATCGTGCCGACAAGTTTCCCCTCGGGGGTGAGCACTTGGTAGCCAATGAAGTGATCCCAGCTATAAGCGACCTCGCTCTCTGCTAGGAGCTCTGTGGGAACGAAGAGCCGCCACCCAGTCATCTGCTCGGCGATCGATCGGTCAGCCACATGCGCTAGTGTGAGCAGGTAACTATCTCCCTTGCTACGATAGCTCAGGAGCTGGTACGGCACGGGCAGCGCGTCGATCTCGGCAAAGAGGTAAAAAGCTTCGCGACTGGGGTCGCTGCAGAGGGTCTCCAGCTCGATGGTCAGATAAGCAGCTAGCTCACCACGCACGCCGTGAGGCTTGCCTAGGTGGCCAACGGGCGTGAGCTCTGGTACGGTAAAGGTGGTAGCGCTACTCATCGCGTCTCTCGATGTGAGCGCCTAGAGCGTTGAGTCGCTCGTGTAGATGCTGGTAGCCACGGTCTATCTGCTCCGCATTGTTGACCACACTGGTGCCATCGGCACTCATAGCGGCTATCAAGAGCGCGATACCAGCACGTATATCTGGCGAAGCCATCACGGCAGGACGCAGACGGGTCTGGTGGTCCTTGCCAACGACCACTGCTCGGTGTGGGTCGCAAAGGATGATCTGGGCACCCATATCGATGAGCTTATCCACAAAGAAGAGACGGCTCTCAAACATCTTCTGATGAATGAGGACGGTCCCCTTGGCCTGTGTCGCTACGACAAGGAAGACGCTCAGCAGGTCTGGCGTGAGTCCTGGCCACGGCGCATCGGCGATGGTGAGGATAGAGCCATCCATAAAGGTCTCTATCTCGTAGCTCTCTCTAGCGGGTATGATGAGGTCATCGCCTCGCTCTATGATCTCAATGCCGAGCTTGCGAAACATCTGCGGGATGAGTCCTAGGTCGGGCAGACCGACGTTCTTGAGCGTTAGCTCGCTCTGCGTCATAGCTGCGATGCCAATGAAGCTGCCCACCTCGATCATATCGGGCAGGATGCGATGCGTCGTGCCGTGTAGTCGCTCGACACCCTCGATGGTGAGCAGGTTAGAGCCGATGCCTGAGATGCGGGCTCCCATGGAGACGAGCATACGGCAGAGCTGCTGTATGTACGGTTCGCAAGCAGCATTATATATAGTGGTCTTGCCCTCTGCTAGGACTGCCGACATGATCACATTGGCGGTACCTGTCACGGAGGCCTCCTCGAGATGCATGTAAGCGCCTCGCAGGTGTGGCACCTCTATGCGAAAGGCTCTACGATCCTGATCATACTCGCACTCCGCCCCTAGGGTAGCAATGCCGATCAGATGGGTGTCTAGTCGACGACGTCCTATCTGATCACCACCGGGCTTAGGGAAGACCGCATGGCGACAACGACCAACGAGAGGACCGACGAGTAGGACGGAGCCACGCAATATCTTACTCTCATGGAGGAACTGCGGGGAGTCGACGAAGTCTAGATCTATCTCCTGAGCTTTGAAGCGATAGCTGTCGTGGCTGAGTCGTGTCACCTCGACACCGAGCAGCTCTACGAGCTTGATGAGGTTGTTGACATCGAGGATGTCTGGGACATTCTCTAGGATGACCTCTTCGCTGGTTAGTAAGGTGGCGGCGATGACTTGGAGTGCTTCGTTTTTAGCTCCCTGTATGGTTACCTCGCCATGGAGTCTGTGGCCTCCCTCGATGATGTAAGATGCCATAAGCTAGTATCGTAAGAGTAAGATAGTGAGTGTCTGTATCGGCTAACGTCTAGAACGGTTGGGGCGGCCACCACGGCGACCTCCTCTGGAGTTGTTGCCTCCCCGTGCTGGACGCCTGAACTGTCGTCTAGAGCGGTTGCCTCCCCGTCCCTGAGGCGTGCGTCGTGTGGCAGCGTCTAGCTGGTGCTCCTCTTCGGTCAGCACGAGCTTACCGCCGGAGAGTTCGTAGAGGTCCTTAAAGATGGTGTAGTCGTCGACGGCACGCTTATTCCACAAGATATAAGCCTGCTTCATGCGGTTGGCAATGGAGAGTGCCAAAGCCTCGCGCTCGTCACCCTCGGGCATCTCGCACGCTTTCTTGATCAGCTCCTGAATGAGGTGACCATAGTGGCGGTAGATGATGTCGTCCTCGGGATAGGACAAGGGTTCGGGCGCACCACAAAGTGCCTCCTCGTGAATGGGCTCTACGGGGTAGTCAATGTCTAGCGCAAAGTGCGACATGATGGCGAGGTGATCCCAGAGGACTTTGTGATCCTCCGACTTCTTAGCCTGCTCAGGCTGTATGATCGCCATCGCCTTGACAATAGCGTGAGCGCACCGAGTCCGCTCGTCGCGATCCTCAATGGTCAAGCAGTGGTCTACCATGTGCTGGATATGGTGTCCATACTCAGGGAGAGGGATGACCTCGTGGTAGCTTTTCTGGGGGGTTGTTTGTATCGTATCTGTCATTGTTGTAATCTGTCGTAAGTTCATTTGTTGAGCCGCTGGTGCATCGCTTTCGTCTCGCTCTCGAAGCCTGGCTTAGCGAGGAGGGCAAACATATTGCGCTTGTAGTCCTCCACGCCTGGCTGGTCAAAGGGGTTGATATCCATCATATAGCCACTGACCGCAACCGCATACTCCATCGTATAGATGAAGGCGCCAATCGTCCTAGCATCGATCTGCGGCAACTGCAACTGCAAGACTGGCACACCGCCATCTTCGTGCGCTAAGAGCGTGCCTAGATGCGCCTGCTCATTGACATGGTGCATCGTTTCGCCTGCTAGGTAGTTGAGCCCGTCTAGGTTTTGCTCATCTGTCGGGATGGTGATGGTGTCTCGCGGTGTGTCGACGACGATCATCGTCTCGAGGATGTTGTGGGGTCCTTGCTGTATCCACTGCCCCATGGAGTGCAGATCGGTCGTGTAGGTCAGAGAGAGCGGGAGTAGTCCCTTGCCCTCCTTGCCTTCGCTCTCGCCAAAGAGCTGCATCCACCACTGCCCCATGGCACTCAGCCGTGGCTCGAAGGCGACCAGCACCTCGCTCACAGCGTGCTCCCGATAGGCTGCTTGTCTTGTCACGGCATACTGCACGGCTGGGGTCTCTAGCGGATGCTCCGTACTACGATATAGGAGAGCCGTGTCACTAGCGCCTTGGAGCAAAGCCTCAATGTCAAAGCCTGCCAGAGCAATCGGTAGCAACCCCACAGGAGTCAGCACGGAGAAGCGACCGCCCACATCATCTGGTATGACGAAGGTATCGTACCCCTGCTCGTCTGCTAGGCGACGCAGAGCACCCCGCTTCTTGTCGGTAATGGCTACGATACGTCGCTTAGCCACCTCCTGACCATCACGAGCCACTAAGTATTGGCTCAGCATGCGGAAGGCAATGGCCGGCTCGGTCGTCGTGCCACTCTTAGAGATATTGACAATGCCAAAAGGCTTGTCCACGACCAAATCCATCAGATCGTGCAGATAGTCACTGCTGATATTGTTTCCAGCGAAGAGTACTTGCGGGCGTCCCAGCTCCGGCTGACGATGTGCGGAGAAATGGTCTCCGAGTGCCTCCATGACCGCTTTGCCACCTAGGTAACTGCCCCCGATGCCTATACATATTATATATAGGCACTCATGGCGAAGCCTGTCGGCTACCGTCTGTACTCGCTTGCAAAGGTCACGCTCGAGCATCTCCTCGGGGAGCGTGAGCCAGCCTAGGAAGTCGTTACCAGCGCCTGAGCCCGTGTGTAGCGTCTCAATCGCTGCGAGCGCATCTTGCTCCGCCTGGCGGATGGTCTCTGCCGATAGATGAGCTTGCGCATGTTTTGTGTCGATCTGTATGAGCGATGCGGCTGTCTTCATGGTTGTATCGTGTGTTAGGTTAGAAGGTTTCGTCCGTCAGCAAAGGCTTGAACTAGTGTTTAGCGGAACTTGAGCGAGAGCCGCTCAATAGTCTCCTTGGCCGACTGCTTATTATAGAGTATCTCGTAGACAGCGTCCATGATCGGCATATTGACTCGGTAGCGTGTCGTGTTGAGTTCGCGCACACACTTAGCACCGTAGTAGCCCTCCGCCACCATCTCCATCTCCACCTGCGCTGCCTTGACGCTGTACCCCTTGCCGATCATCGTGCCGAAGGTACGGTTGCGACTATAATTGGAGTAAGCAGTCACGAGCAGGTCGCCTAGATAGACCGAGTTGGTGATGACACGATGGTTGAGCAAGTGTACCGTATTGACAAAGCTATTCATCTCAGCAATGGCGTTGCTGATGAGGACGCTCTGGAAGTTGTCTCCATAGTTGAGTCCGTTGCAGATGCCTGCGGCGATGGCATAGATATTCTTTAGTACCGAAGCAAACTCGATGCCGACCACATCGTCTGACGTGGTACAGGTGATGTAGTCACACGAGAGCGTGTCAGCCATCAGATGCGCCAGCTCATTGCTGTAAGACCCTGTGGTCAAGTAGCTACGACGCTCCTGCGCTACCTCCTCAGCGTGACAAGGACCACTCACCACGCCGATCTGCTCCTTCGGTAGGGAAAACTCCTTAATAAGGAACTCCGAGACCAAAAGGTTTTCGTCAGGCACGATCCCCTTGACCGCATTGATAACCTGCTTGCCCCGCATGCTACTACGCTTCACCTTCTTGAGGTAGTGCTTGATGTAGGGCGAAGGGGTCACCAAGATGATGGTGTCACTATTGCGAAAGAAGGGGTTGATCGAGCCTTCAGTGTAGAAGGTTATCCGATCTGTATCAAAGGCAGCACTAGAGAGGTAGTCGGGGTTGTGCCCCGTAGCCTTAAAGCGCTGCACCTGATCATCACGACGCACATACCAATTTATCTCAGGCGTAGACTCTAGAGAGATCTTAGCCAGTGCAGTAGCCCAGCTACCACTACCTAGTATGCCTATGCGACCAATATCCATATTGACTGTATCGTATACACGCCATGCCCTCTAGCGAGAGAGGGACATGCGTGAACTTTGATTATTTCGTAGACTCCTCGCCCACCCACTTGGATATTTCCTCCAGTGCGGGGATCTGCAAGCCTAGCTTATACTTCTTATTGATATCCATCATCTGCTGCATCACCTTGCCCGGAGCTTTGCCCGCCAGGTCTGCGACAGTGAGGTAACCCGCCTTCTGCAGGAGTGGCACCCACGTCTTGTCAATGCCAACGGCTGCATAAGCCTCCTCCTTGTCACGCTTAGGCTGTATCTCAGGACGCATCTGTGGAAAGAGTAGCACCTCCTGGATACTCTCCTGCCCCGTCAGGAGCATCACGAGGCGGTCCATACCGATACCCATACCAGATGTGGGGGGCATGCCAAACTCTAGAGCGCGTAGGAAGTCATGATCGATATACATCGCCTCATCGTCTCCACGCTCACTCAGGCGTAGCTGATCCTCAAAGCGGTGGCGCTGATCTATCGGATCATTGAGCTCTGAGTAAGCATTGGCCAGCTCCTTACCATTGACAAATAGCTCGAAGCGCTCCGTCAGATCGCTCCTATCGCGGTGCTCCTTAGTGAGCGGAGACATCGCCTTAGGATAGTCTATGATGAAGGTCGGCTGCACCAAGTGTGGCTCAGCAACGGCACCAAAGAGTTCGTCAATCAGCTTGCCGACACCCATCGTGTCGTCGATCTCTACGCCCTTATCTTGGCACACCTTGCGTAGCTCAGCCTCGTCCATACCATCGATATTGACCCCGCCATACTCTTGGATAGCGTCGATCATCGTGAGGCGACGATAGGGAGGCTTAAACTCTATCGTGTGCTCCCCTACCTGAATAGTCGTAGAGCCTAGCACCTCTTGACAGATATGCTCGATCATCTGCTCCGTCATCTGCATCATCCAGCGGTAGTCCTTGTAGGCGACATAGATCTCCATACAGGTAAACTCTGGATTGTGCGTCCGGTCCATACCCTCATTGCGGAAGTTACGGCTAAACTCGTAGACGCCCTCGAAGCCACCCACGATCAACCTCTTGAGGTAAAGCTCATTGGCGATGCGTAGGTAGAGCGGTATGTCAAGCGCATTGTGATGCGTCACGAAGGGACGGGCCGCAGCACCGCCAGGGATAGACTGCAGGACAGGTGTATCCACCTCTAGATAGCCACGCGAATTGAAGAAGTTGCGCATCGACTGGAAGATCTTCGTACGCTTGAGGAAGATGCCCTTTACCCCCTCATTGACTATCAGATCCACGTAGCGACGGCGGTAGCGTAGCTCTGGATCGGTAAAGCCGTCGAAGACCTGATCGTCCTTAGCCTTGACGATAGGGAGCGGACGCAGTGCCTTGCTCAGCAAGGTCAGTTCCTCGGCATGCACCGAGATCTCGCCCGTCTGGGTACGGAAGACAAAGCCCTTGACACCGACGATGTCGCCAATGTCGAGGAGCTTCTTAAAGAGCTTGTTGTATAGATCCTTATCCTCTCCTGGGCAGAGGTCATCACGCGTCACATAGACCTGTATGCGCCCCGAGGCATCTTGTAGCTCCATAAAGGAGGCCTTGCCCATGATGCGTCGGCTCATGACACGGCCAGCGATGCTCACCTCCATGCGAGGTGCCTCATCTTGATATTGGTCCTGTATCTCCTGAGCATGTGCCGTCACGACATACTCGGCTGCGGGATAAGGGTTGATGCCCATCTGACGTATCTCGTCTAGGCTGTTGCGACGTGCTATCTCCTGGTCACTAAGTTCTAGTAAGTGTAAGTCCATAACTATAGTTAAGTATAAAAACGCTCCACCCGCTGAGTATACAGCAATAATAGGTGGTAAATACCCATTCCGTCCCCCCTCAGATCGGCTGGGGAGGAAAGACAGGCTCAAGCTAGCTGAGGCGTATCTGCAATACACCCTCTGCAAAAGTACTCATTTTAGACCTCACTACCAAAAGCTGGACTGACGCATTATATACAATGAGGGCTAATTCCAATAGTGTCCTAAACGTTTTTGGCGGGCGAAGGGTGTAAGATAGCTATCAAGCGGGTCAATCGCCCCTTGACATTTGCGGTAAAAACGGGGGTATCCCCCCT
>ENA-OOZG01000213-OOZG01000213.1-human-gut-metagenome-genome-assembly--contig:-NODE-213-length-49588-cov-8.329962_pt1 | contig 49588 bp, 49 predicted proteins | sample MGYA00241706_ERZ501384 | MGnify/ENA primary metagenome ERZ501384 (study PRJEB25962, sample SAMEA2042742) | human gut metagenome | biome: human gut; feature: human-associated habitat; material: faeces...
GAAGATCGTACACGTTGAATACCGAGCGTTGAATTGCCTCGTCGATATTAAAGATAACTGCCATTGTTTATTGCCTCCTTATGCTCTCGGTACAAGGCCACGATCAGGCTGACCGTTAGCTTCTACGAGGTACATTACAACTTTCTTTGCGGTAGTGGGAACCGACTTCGAATTGCCATAGGGGATATTACCTACCACATTGCCATCGCCGTCTTTTACATACGCGTCAGGTTTCTGACCGCTCTCTGCAACGAGGAAAAGCAAATCGGTAGTCTTATCCGCGAGAGTGGTTTCTGTAAGCGTAACCGCACCGGTCGACGCCGTATAAACTCTTTTAACAAGAGCGCCTACGGGAAGAGCCGCAGCAATTGCTGTGTAGAAACCGTCACCGGGATCCTTGTTTTCAGACGCTGTAGTTTGATACAGCGTTACGGTCTGGTGGAAACCGACGTCCTTAAAACTGTATTTTGCCATATTTTCTCCTTGGGTCACTTACGACCCTTTACAAAATTTGCGATTTGTTCGTCTGTAGCATTCGGGTTTAATCGCTTAAATTTCCGAATTTGCTCAGGATCAAGATCGACTGCTGCTGATCCAGTAGGACCTGCACCCGTGGGAGGTACGATATGCGATACCGTCTGACGCAATGCCGCCGAATGTGCGGCGCGATCCTCGGTATTATTATCTGCGGTTTCGACGAGATACGCTTTTTCAAGGCTTACACCTTTGTCGGCAAGTTGACGGACATTCTCAGGAATGTCTTCATACTTTTCAAACTTTGTACCGAACTTAGCATTTAGCGCGGCAATATCCGCTGCCCTTGCGCTGTCTTGTACAAGCTTATCGTACTCGTCTTTATACTTCATAGCCGCTTGATACTCAGGATCTTTCTTTAATAATTCTTTAAGAATCGGTAATGCAATATCGGGATCAAGCCCTTTGTCGAGCATATCCTGCTCAAGTTTATTTTGCGATAATTCGTCGAACGAATCAACGCCTAACTGATTAGCAATGTCTTGCTTGACTTGCTTCTCAACTTCTTCGCGCGAAATTGTCTTTCCTTCAAAATCAACGTTCATATTTATTACACTCCTTTATTATATAATACGTGCAATGCGCGCGCCTTTGCACGCAAACGGTGTTCTGAATTCCTCTACGAATCACATTCGGCATCACCTCCCTTCATACACTCTGTGCAGCTCACATAGTTGTCTATCTTCTCATTGTAGAGCTTGCAATGACCCCAGCCAAAGCTTTCATACTCGAATGCTTTACAACCGTAACAGCGGTTAGGCAATTCACGTGACTTCTTACAGCCGGCAAGTTCTAAAGCGTCCAGACGTGCTTCCAACTTAAGAACTCTGTCTTTAAGGCGTATGTTCTGAGTTTCGAGTAAGTCACTGTCTTTCTTTAACCCATCTGTAACAGTACGTGTGTCCCAAAGAATAACCGCAAAGATTACGCCTGCTGTAAACGCAATTATGAACCAAATAAGAAACGCTCCTTCAATGCTCATAACTTCACTCCTAAAATTTCTCTTTTCGCCGTCGCTTTGCACTGTTCCGCATAATCGTGGTATGCCTGATACTCTTCGGGTTTCTCATTGCGCTGTCGCAAAATTGCGAGTTCCTGATTGAGCGAATACTTTTTGCGAAGCAGTTCCACAACTCTATCTTCGTACTTCTGCTGTTTGCGCTCGGCAAGTTGTTCGGCGGTGTACGGAATGTAAACCTGTATATCCTCGTATTCGTCATAAGCTTCTTTTGCAGGAATAGCAGGTGTTTCTTTGATTTCCTCTACGGTTTTACCGCCGTTCGGGAACTCTTCGATAACCTTGTACTGCTTGCCACCTATTTCCTCGACTTTGCCGTCGTTTGCCGTGATTTCTGCGATTTTTGCTTCGACGGTGATTGCGGGTACTTCAGGCACGGCTTCGTGATGTTCCTTGAGAATTTTATCAGGTTTCAGATAACCAAGTTCGAGGTCGTAAATCTCTAACACCTCAGTTTTGTTTTCGTTATATACTTTCATTTTCTTTTACCTCCTAAGCGATGCGTTTCCACATATAAACGGCGAGATAAGGTGGCATATTTTTGCCTGAACCGTCTACACCTGTGTGGTTAATCCCTGTTGCGGCTTTAGTTTCACTAGCCCAAAGTCCTTCACCTGTTGGCGCAGCCTCAAAACCAGCTGATGTTTCACTTTCGGAAGCAGGTACAAAAAGTGCAAGTACTGACCCAAACTTTTCAAGTCGGTGATTGTGACTTACCACAACCGCGTCTGCACTACCACCCGTACTTCCTGCCGTGTAAGTGTCACCCGCCGCAAGTAAGAATACGTCTTTGATTTGCTCCCAAGTACCACCGAAAGTAAAAGCAGGGGAAACGTTATCACTCGTTGTCGTATAAATTGAACCGACGGGGTAATAGTTATGCAATGTTCTCCATTCCGTTTTGTCTGTTGAATCTCCACTTTCGAGGGTGCAATACCCGATATACATTTCGGCACATACTGAAACGAATTGATTGTATATAAGTGTCGCCGAAATTAAATTATTGTCACCCGCGTAAACTACCTTAAAATAAACGGAAAACTCGGAAATCGGCGGTCCTGTTAAGTCTGGAGGTGTTCCCAAAAGTCTTGCAAGATTAGCGCTCCACGGAACTCTCACTACTTTCGTTTTCTGCGCAAGTATTTGCGTCACCAAATCGTCAATCGTACTCGTACTCGTGAGCGTAATTGCATTGTCTACAATTTCCGACGTATTAGCGTATTCACTCCCGCCGCTCCCTCCACCCGAAATCGGGATATCGCCGCTGCCAAGCACGGACTGTCCGTTTATCGTTTTAATATTCTTGCCACTGACGAGTTTTTCCTGCCGCGAAGTATCGGACGGGTGGCGGTGGTCGCCACGCGCAACAGTGTTTGCCGAACCCACGCTGCCTACGCCGTCCATAAACGGTGTGGACGAAGAGTACGGAATATCCGCGCTATCTCCCTTGTCGCCCTTCGGACCTTGTGGCGCGGTGATTTGCCCCGCGTCAATAACGTCGCCGTTCGATAGCGTAAATTTTAAATTATAAACATTATCTGCCATAACTCCTCCTTTTTATTTTATTTCAGTGAGTGTCGCGCCGACAACGCTCACACCCTGTATGCCTTGAACGCCTTGCTCACCTTTAAGATTCTTAAAAGCAAAGTTGAATGACGGATTCGCAGAAGTACCACTTTTTGTGACTGTCACGCTCGGTGTTCCGACATTAGAATCAACCGAAGCGGTAGCCGATACATCGATTGACGCGGCTGTACGTTCTGACCAAGGAATTACTTTTGAATTCTCGGTTCCTTCGTCAATATCTGCGTACTTGATCTCAAGTCCGCCTTCGACCACAAGTATGTCTGTTACCACACTCCCGTCATAAATAGCAATTGCGATTCCGTCAGCGGTTCGCTTGAGTCCTACTCCGAGTTTTACAAGTAACGCATTTGTTTGGCTGTCAAACAAAAAGTCGGTTGCGGCCGGTTTTACAATGCCGTGCTGAGCACTCGTTGCTCTGCCAACGTAAATTGTTTCGCCAGCAGTTACAACCCCGAGTACGTCCACTCCTTCAATTTTACTGTTAATTGTAGCCATTCGTATTCTCCTCAATTGTCCACGTATGCCGCCCGACAATTATTTGTTTATATTGCAGTTCCGTAAGGTAGTCGTTCTCAACCGGCCCCATCAATACGCATACGTCATATACATAACGTTGTGCCGGCAATAGCTGCGTTAATTCGTTTGTAATCGCAATGCCGAGCGTAAAATCATACGTAACCGCAAGTATAGTATTTGCGTCGGCCTGCATTGCGCACCAATAAATGCCACTAGCAATATCCCGGTATACAACGTTTGTATTTGTACCCGCGACCAGTTCACTTACTTTCTTATCCTCAATAACCTCGGTCTCGAAACAAGCAAACCCTTTTGCGTACTCTACGCCATTAACTTTAACAATACCTGGGTTGTTTACAAACGTACCTACCGGATAGTTAGCCGCGTTTGTACCCACCGCAAGTAATACTTGCGTTGCCATCGGATCAGTAAGATCACAACGGCTGTCTATCAGGTAATCACTTTCATACGTATCTGTATTTATCCCAAGCCGCAAGAATGCTTTAAGCTTGCTGAAATTCTCGTCTCTTGGCAGTGGTGGAAGCACATACGGCGTTCCATCGGACCTAATCGCAGATACTCGTAGAACCCCAGTCTCACCGCGGCCTATTGATACATTACTGTTGCGTACTCGTAGCATCTACGACACCTCCATCTGCCAAGGATTCACCCCGTCCCGCGCCGGCTTCGGGTATTACAGGACTCGTCTCTGCTGGCTCCTGTTGAATGGGCGGGCCTTGGGGTGCGGCCTGCCCCTGAGGCTGACTTGCCCCCGAAGCTTGTTGATTCTGAACGAATGCGATGAGCTGTTGAAGTATCGCAGGGTTATCCATAATAGCCATTTGCAATTCATACGGTAATACTTTCGTACGTGCTTGCAAATTCTTTAATGCTGTCTGGGCAAGCGGGTAATTCAATGCGCTCATAACTTCCCAATAAAGTTGGAGCGTCAGCGGATCTTGCGGGTTGCCGAATGTTCCAGACTGGAAGTTTTGCATTGTCTCTTGCCACATAGCTTCTCTGTTCGAAGAAAGGATCGACGCATTGTCAACGCTGAACAAGAAATCGTCGTTCCATTCGAGGTCTCCGGTATTCTCGTCTTTATATAAGAACGAGTATCTGTAGAAAAAGTCGTCGAGAATATCACCTTTCTCATCTTTCTTTATGAAGTACTGCTTGTCGTCACTATAGGCAAGCAAGAACTTAAACATAAGCCTGTAGATCTCGCCATAGGCAGCTTCCTTCATACGGCGCTTAGACTCAAGGCGTCCTGCCGACTGTGCCGCTGCAATTTGTTTTGCTTTGCCAGACTCAGCTGTTGTGTCACGCTTACCTTGATAGCTATCCGTAATACCCAGACTGCTGCGCCCTTTCGCATACATACGGTCGGCAAATACATTGTCTTGCTGCACGTTTGCTTGAACCGTTTGAACGCTGAATGCCTGTATTGATCTGGGATCTTTAATGGCAACCCTCTTCAGAGTGCTGTCATCGTTGGGAATGTGTACGTCCGCTGGGTGAGTAACGAAGGAGCCGGCTTTGAGAATGTTCTCAGCCATCTTCGTATTTATCTTGTTAAGCGTTTCTTGGTTTTGCTCGAGAATATCTACGTCGCTCTTACCGAATATAGACAGTTCGTCCGAAATGTTCACACGCAAAACAAACGGAAGTTGTCGAATATGATAGAAGGGAACCTTAGTACCTTTCGGTGCAATTACGTCGGGTTTCTTATCACCGCCCATTGCAACACTATCTGCAACCTCGTCCATCTTAGTATCGTCGAGCAGATCCTCGGGAAGAACCTCTTCTTCGAGAACCGCATACTCCTGAGATTCGCTGCCGCATACCGGACATTTTTGGTCGAGATCTTTAAGCAGCTCGTGACATTTACTGCAACGAATTACCCGTCTGCTTTCGTAGTCCTCGTCGTCGAACACAACTTGGTCGGTATTCTCGATCCAACCGTATCTACCTACATAGCCTTTGGTATTGATATACCAGTACGTAATGAGGCGGCAGACGTCGTACAACCCGGGAATGGGTTGAAAGTCGCCGTGGTATTGCTGGTCAAGAACTTGCTTAGGTACGTCGTCAATCGTGAAAAGATACTGCGCATCTTGGAACCTTGCAATGCCCGGTTGGACAATGACGTTATTCAGCGAGTAGTCGCGAATGCCGATGGCGCCGTAGCCAGACTTTGTCTTCTTTGTTGTGTCCCAATAGATATGGTAGAAATGCGCGCCGTGCTTGAGGACGCCTCTTTCTACACGGTCATTCAGCAACTCGCTGTCGAGTCTGTCCATCTCGAGGCGGAGATATTGTTCTACCGAAGATGCAAGTTCTCTGTCTGCCGCGCGCCTTGCCGTTACTTTAGGCAAAGGTATCGCATTAGAGATCTGCGTCTCAATGAGCTCGAATGTCATATTCTCAAGACACTGAGCAGCTGCTATCTTGCCATCCTTTCCTTTTACCGTACCGTCGCCATTATATAGAGAGTTCTCTCTTTCAATCTGGCGCAGTCTCGGTTCGAACTCGCCGCGGGCTCTGTAGTAAAGTTGAATAACTTTATCGTACATAGAGCCGCCGAACTGTTCAAGTGTTTCAGGTATGTCTGCCATTAGTCCTCCTCTAACCAAGTGTCAGGTGTTCCCCATTGTTTAAGGAGGAACGCTTTTAGTTCACCGTCAGCATTGTCGTAATCTTCGAACATATCGTCCGTCCAATGCGTATATCTTATATCCTCAACCCTTGCAATGCTCGCGTCGATCATTGCGGCACGGTTTAGGAATTGCGTTGTTGCGTCGACGTCATCGTCGTGTTGCCCGTTAGGAAATGCAATCAAAGAGTCTTTCCATTCCTTAGTGCCGTCTACACTGTCGCTTGCATACACGTGCCCGCTACTGAATAGATATGAAACTGCAGAGGCACGGGAGTCTTTGCCGCCTTCAGGCTTTACCGGGATAACCCCTTGGAATTGCGCGGAAAGCATATCGATAATAGCGGGGCCGTTTGCTTTATCCTCAATGTAGATATACCGAGGATTGCATTCTTGAATAATCTTAGAGATCATATCTACTTGCTGCACGAACGACCAGTGACCTTTCATAGGTCTTAGCAAATAGTAGTCCTCATAGACTTTACCCCAGATTTGAACTGCAGTGTAGTCGTTCTTCTCGCCGTCCTTGAAGCTTGCGTCTACAGTGACGGCCAGCAATGGCCACTGGCAAGCTTTGTCTGTGTCAGCATTCCACGCGTGCATAACATTATATTTATTAGGGTCGTAGTCTTTTATCCAGCGCCGCTTGAAAATGTTACCGGCGGCAACTGTAGGACTGCCTTGGTAGCAGTTCTCCCAGAATAACTCGCCGCCTGATTTAATCATTGACGCGGCGAATGCTTGCACCCATTTGCGGTCTTTGCCAATCTCGGGGCACGGCCCGTCGCCTTTCTCCCGGCCCAGCGGGTCATCCGCAGGATTCTCGGCAACTGCCATACAGGGAATGGTAAGATGCTCTACCTTGTCGTACCCAAGGAACTGGTCAATCACGGCATGCATATCTCTGAGGTTCCACCGTGTTTGGAACAGTATGAGCTTGCCGCCGGGCTTGATACGGGATGCCATGACGGACACCCAGTTGTTTGCGAGGGTATTGCAGAATGTGTCGGATGCCGCCTCGGTGCTCTCCTTGCAAGTGTCGTCGATTACCATTAGGTGACACGGCTGGCCGTTGATAGTACCGGGCGCGCCGCATTTAAGGTGGTTCGTGACGCCCTTCCCCCGGTCGAGAATAAACTCGTTGTTCGTCCAGATATTCCCAGGTTTGCAATTTGGAAATATGTCAAAGGTCTCGAGCTTGCGTTTGTTTTCTCTGCCGTTGGCGGATGCATAGTCGTCATTGTAGGCAACTATTATGACGTCTTTCCCGGGGTTGTTCCCCATAAACCACGCCGGTAGACTCTGCGCACCCCACGTGGTTTTCCCGACCTGGAATGGCAATGCAACAAGCATAGCGTCAAAGGGTCTATCACTCGGGCATGGCCGTCTAAGAAACTCCATTACTCTGTCGCAAAGAACGCGATGCAAATGGGTTGGTTTGAGGTCTGGCCGGCAGTGCAACACGTATTGCATAAGATCTCTGCGGCATTCCCGGTTATGCTTCTCTTCCTTAACCCCTGCAAGGAGCGCGTCGATTTTCTCAATACTTTGAGGGAGCGGTTGCACCTCGGGCAACGGGGTGGGGGTGGTTTCTGGTGCAGATTCCATACGAATGTTCACTTCTTAACCTCCTCAGCACTCACCTCTATGGATGCGCGCTCTGCAATGAGTTGTGCCTCGAGGCGGTCGAGCAATTCGTCAGAAATGTCTGCAATCTTTGTGGTATCTTGTACCTTTATCTTATCCGACGGTTTTTCACCGGCGGTATCACGCAAAAAGACGGCAGCTTGAGTGTTGCCGTCTTCTATCGCAGATGCAGCTTGGCGGAGCGTGACCAATTCTGCAATTGTGAACTTGGGTCCCTTTTGTTGCATCACTGCCCCAACAAGGGATGCAAAAACCGGCGAGCCACAATCGTCGAGCACGCTGTTTGCAAGCACTTGAACCTGACCTGCTGCCTTAGTCGTTTTCTTCCATACGCAATGATCGTCTAACAGGTCTGCAATACCTTGCGATTCGTCGGCGACCATTCTGGAAAGTTGTTGAAGCTTTGCCGGTGTCATTTTACACTCCTCTAATAGATAATACGTGCATACGTGCACGCCCTGCAACGCTAAAATTGCAATAAAATTTCTGGGACGCCGAAGGCCGTTTGAGACGGGGTGGGGGTGTAAAGGGGATGCTTCTAAGACGGGGTGGGGGTGTACTTTGAAGATCTATGATTCTAAACCACTCTCCCTGCACTACCACTTTCCCTCTTTCCCTCTTTCCCTGCTCGCCTCCAAAGATGCTCTCCCTCTTCGCTTATATATATCTATATACGCACGAAATAATCGCCGGGTGCGGGGGGTTATTTATGCGATTTATAAAAAACCATAAAGTATGAAAATTGAAAATCAAGAGCGACCGCCTATCGTTCACGATTTGAGATTCTCATATTCGTACCTTGACAATTGAATATTTCGTACTCGTTGGCTGGCATAGTTGGCCGATAATCTAAAAATCTAAATTTATTATTTAAGGAGACTACCTAAAATGGAAAACAAAATTATCGTAAACTATGAGAACGTTAAACCCTTCGCAATCGTTACCATCAACGACGTGACCGAGCGTGTACCTGTCCGTGTTGGACACGCTAACCGCACCACCGCAAACGGCCCTGAGCTTTGGATCCAACTCGAAAAACACTCGGAGTCGTCTCGCAAATGGCTTACCGCTCACGTACAACCCGGTAGCGTTCACGAGATTACCGACTTCAAGCTTGAGTCTGGACGTGTTGCACAAAACTCTGTGAAACTCGAAAAACCGGACGAGAAGCTTATGAAGTATATGGACGAAGACCAGAAGACCAAATACCTCGCACTCATCGACGCAATCAACGCAAAGCGTCTTGCAATCAAAGCTGCAAAAGTTGAAAACGCCCTTGCGTCCCTTGAGCAAATGCTTGCAGACTAACCGCCAGTAACAACCCATCGGCCAACTATGCCAGCCAACGAGTAATTAAATTTGCACAGTTATTACACGTACGATTTATAATAAACCATTTATTATGAACCTTGATAACTGAATAGCGAAAGCGTGCGAGTTGCACTGGCTGCACGAATCTACATAATAAGGAGACTTTACAACCTTGCAGAACTACATTATTAACAAAGAAGACGGCACCATCAACTTTTTCGAGCAGACTTTCACGATTGACGATTTCAAGAATCGTTGCGCCAAGTTTCACGCAGACCGTAATCTCGACGACTCGATTACACCTGGCGAAGCAGAGACGCTTATACGGCTTGGATATATCACCGTGCTGTTCTATGACAAAACGAATCGGCATCCCGCGTATGACTATCTTAACTGCGACAATTACACGATAGTTGCATATTGCGAACCGCAAAGCGATGGCGGTCTCGACAATATCCAGCCGATAGATGCAATCTGCGGCGGCCACTACCCTGTAACGTCATCGGAAGTAGTATACGCAATTTATTACGCTGGTGATCACGCACCGCAAGGAGTGCACGAAGTACTTCGAGCAGTCTGCGATGCACTGGACGAATTACACGCTTAAGTAAACCTGCACACCCTTGCTGAGTTGCACTCGCAACACTGAACGCATAGCGTAACGCCAGAACGGCAATACCGCAATGCAACTCGGACAACTGACTATTACAACTTAATAGCAGTCAGGCATTACTCGCACGCTTTCGCTATTCAGCTATCTTACATAACTCTGCTATATCCGCGTTTCTGCTGGTATACTGTCTCCTACTGGGATTGCCGTCGGTGCATCGTTGCATTGACGACTTTTCCAGTTGCTTCGCAAGTTCAGCACTTTCAGTGCAGTCGAGGAGGCGTTGTGCCTTCGGCAGTTCAGCAATTCAGGTGCAGTGAAGGTTTGCTGCATACCCGCCGCGTCCTATGCCTTCGGCAGTTCAGCAATCCAGTGCAGCGGAGTTGGCGTTGTCTTTTTGCTAGTCGTGCACCTTCGGCGCTTTATGCGTAAAGTTGCATAAAGTTACGCGTTTATGCATAAAATGTTTCTCGGCTTTGCCGGCGGCAGTTCAGCGGTCCCGTGCAGTAGAGGTTCATTGCCGGCAGTGCCGCTCTCCTTGCAATGCCTCTCGCCCTCGGCGCTTGCAAAAATGCAATGTTTCACGTGAAACATTATGTGTTTGGCCCCGAATTTTTATGCATTTTGGGCTCATAAAAACGTTTCACGTGAAACGCGAATAATTATTCACGTTTATAAAACGCATAATTATGCATAAAATGAATAAAAATGCGCATAATTATGCGTTTTTAAGCCTCACGCATGCGCGATATCCATACGCGCGTGTCAGCTCAGGTGCACGCAGGTCTTGTCCGTGCGATAAAAATAAAGTTGCGCGGACAAATCGGGTCTGACGGCATGACGCCTCTGCAGTTAAATAAATCGCGAGGGCGCGGCTCTGACGGCGCTACACTCTTCTGCATTTTGTTGGACCTAAATTTTTGGCCCCGAAGTTTTGCGAAGTGAAGAGGGAAAGAGGGAAAACAAAATGTGCCGGCGACTCCGTCTGCAACCGCGTATAACCCTCCCGCATATAATAAATTGCAAACATATGTGTCTAACGGCAATCACGCCTATTGACTCGCGTATAATTTTATGTAAGCCCTCACGGCGATCGGCGCACATATTATTGCATACGCACGTATATAATAAAGCCAAATTTGCGTCATCAGCCCCTCGCCCCAAATACTTATAGCGTTTTGAAGCGATATGAAGCGCGCATTTCGAAACTAATTATCCCCGAGGGTAAATTCACATAAAAATTTTTCGCTCGATTTTGGTACCTTTTTGGAGCCCAAAGAATAAAGCCCATTTTTAAGCCCCGACTTTAGGCCTCTAAAAACCCGCCCTTCGGGGCCAAGAGGTTCAAATTGCAAAGGGGGAAAGGGGCCAAGTTTCATCCCCATCACCCCAAGTAAATTCGTAGTAAATTCAGAATGCAGTGCCGGTTATGTCAAATTTAACCGTCAAATTGCTCGTACGATTTATAAAAAACCATTAAAAAGAGCGTGAGAGTGAGCCAAAACACATCTACTCAGGTTCACCGCTCTAACGCTGAAAGAACACAAAAGCTCGCAGAATATCCACAATTCTAATCAACATACAAGTAAATGTCAGCGCATAATTATTCACAAAGAGGTGACTTATGAAATATTACACAGTAAAAGTTTGTAACAAGAAAGGCGACCTCAAGTATTTTTTGTGGGTTCGCAAGAACTACTTGGGGAAAGTACTTGCAGAAGGTCAGTATGACGACTGGCAACATGGAGTTGCTGATTGCAGGCTCTGCGAGAACAAGAAATTGCAAGCAATCAAAGAGGGCGAGAAGGTTTGCTATCTTGGGCAGTATGTCGCTCTTGAAGACGACACAGAAGGTACGATTGTATCGCTTATTCGCCACGAAGACAATTCATTGTCTGTTGGCATAGTAATCAGCGCAAGAGGACAAGATTGCTTGTGGGAAAACGGCGACTATATGGAAGCATTGCCGCGTGAGATTGTGTCTTGCGTAGACAATAATGACATAGAATACATTGCCAAGGAGGTATAAGGATATGGCAGGTTTTGACGAACTGATAAGTAAGATTCCTATGGACACGGAGGCGGAGGACTACAATAAGTCCCTTGCAGACGTGAAGAACGAGTTTTGCATACGCCTGAAGATGGACTATTGGGAGTTCTACGAGGGCAAGAAGAAGAATCCGGCAAACCCGTGGGACCCTATGGCCATAAAAGGCATTGAGGGCGTGCGGACGACAATCGAGTATTGCCTGAGCGAGATTTACTCAAAGGCTCCCAACGCTGAGATTAAGGACTGGCTGTTCAGCCTGTACCACAGTATGACACCCATAAGAGACATTGCAGTGAGGGCGTACTACCTCAAGGACGTGTTGGGCAAGAAGGCGAGTAGCCACGCCGCAGAGCTGGCGACGGGCATTTGGGAAGAAACGACTGCCTGCGTGATGGACCTGCTCGACGACTACAAGGACATGACTATAAACGATGGCAAATAAAATTGCACGCAAATTACTCGTACGATTGATTAAAAACCAGAAAATATATTCCAAACGGAGGTAAAGAAAATGGAAAACAACACAGATATGCGGCAATATCTCGACCCGCAATTTATCTACACGGCGTCAATTCGAGTTCGCAGTGGCGGCGAGTATCAGTTCCACAAAGCATACGCAGTCAACAAAGATACGCTGCGCGACTATGCTAAATGGGTTGACGCGAACAAGTTCGACCTTACTGAAACTTATGAACTGAGTAATGACAGCGAATTAAGTAAGGAAGGCCTCAATCTTGACAATTGCGAGGCACTAACCAAAGAAGAGTTTCGCGACTATCTCGGCAAAGATTGTAAGTTTATGCCGGGAGAGTTGGCGATTGCCAAAGACGACAACAAGTATGCAATCACCACAAACGGTTGGCAAGGGGTAGTGCTGGCAGTAATTCGCCGCCCCGACAGAAGCGAACCTGATTTGGTTGTGCAAGACGTAGATTGCTCTGATATTCCGTACCTTGTTGAGCAATCTGCGTTCAGAACACCCAATGACACCGAAGTACCGCCGAAAAATATGTTTGCTGAGTTCGACAAATTATCGCCGCTTCAGCAAGAAGAGATTCTTAAAACAATAGGGCTTAAGCGCTGGGCAAAAGCAAACGGGCTTGAGTTCACGTATGCGGATGCCGGAAAGTGTATTGCTGAGTGCTATGGTGACGACGACTATATTCATATCGAGTATGGCGACGTGTATAGTGAAGATGGTGATATGACTTTTATAATGCGGTACGACTACGACCATCTCGACGGCACAATGAACACAAACGTTACTGGGTTTTACTATGGTATGCCTAGCGAGGACAACGACAGAATATACAAAGAGACAGTAGTTGCAAAAAGTGAGGAGTAATAAGAAAATGGCAAAGTTCAAGAAAGGTGACGAAGTTCTTGTAATAAACGGCGACTTGCACAAACATAGACCGGAGTATTATCCCGCAGCTGGGTCTTACGGTACAGTGCGGGGCGTAGCGGACAATAGCATCACTGTACAATATGGTCCAAACAGTGGCACTGCTTATGACCACGTATGGTGCATTGACGATTCGGCATTGCATAAAGTAACCCAGAAAGACAGAAACCGTGCAGTGCGGTATTATACACGATATGCATTCGCACCGGCACTGAATAACCGCGACCGCTACGGGAGCATATTCACAAGTGTGGAGATGGCCTATGTAAAACCGAGCGAGAATAAATTGCGCGCCGAGCGAGAAATCAAACAGCGTATGGAGGCAGAAGGCGGCGTAGATTACCGCGTATTGTATGCAAATTGCCACACTTTCGCGACAGCGTATGTTGTAGAGAATATACTCGTGGTCGACACGAAAGAGGCAACGTACCGCTATGACCTTGACTTCTGCAGGAACGAGTATACAAAGAGGGCAGTGGGAATGAAGGAAATGCAGACAAAAGTAGATGCAGCATTGGAGGTATGTAAACGTGGCTGACAGTAGAGTAAACAGAGTACGCTTTGACGTACAAGTAAAACGCGACGGCTTCGCCGGAGCACATTGCGACACATATCAAGCCGTGAGTTATGGAGATGCATACGACCATTACAGGCGAGCGTGTGATATGTCTTGCACGAAAGAGGCTGAAATGATTGTAGTAGTGCAGCATATTGACAACGCAACCGGCGAGATAACAGAAATGTCAGGCACATTGCAGCTATACGTCACGGACGGCTGCGATGAGCAGGAGCTTTCAGTTGACGAGAGTGTCGTGACTGCGCTATAAAAGACACTTAAATTGCTCACACGATTTATAATAAACCATATAATATAATTACGGAGGCATTAAATGCAAGACTTAAACTTATCGAAATACACAGACGACCACGTGTATTTTACAATGCAATACTATCCTGTCGGGGATAGACCTCTCGGAGTTGCAAGCAGTGAGAACTTTATGCCGATAGACGACTTCAAAGCGCTCATTGAGTCTGCGATGCCGAAAGGGGTGAGCTGGAATACCGGCAACGTTTGGACGTCTATGTTTGGGCTAAGCACCGACAAGATTGCAAAGGTCAATCAGAAGATAACGCGAGGCGGCATTGAGCTCGTCACTACGTACAAGGAAGGCCCGCTGTATATGCCTACAAGTTATGAGGTATCACTTAAAGGCGTGGCCGACTTCAGCAAAGAAGATATGGCAGTGCTTACAAATGCGTTTGACTTTGTAATGGCACAAGTATGCGGCGTGCCGGGAAGAGGCGTAAACACGAAAGCAAGTCTTGTGATTGCTACACCGAACGCGGAGATTCACGGTCAGCATCTGACGGTAATTTGCGACGCACTTTATCCGCCTATCTTAGACGACGACTGCAGAGACGTTCTTGTGCTGTCTATTAAGTAACGGTATAATCGCAAGAATAGATAAATAGAAGAAACATATTCCTTCAAATTTATATTGCATTGCGTATTATATAGTGTAAGCAAAAATAACGGCTTACATAAAAACAAAATTTTTAAGCGCCTCGACAGGACGAGGCAAAGGAGTGTAGAAGAATGTTGGACATTAAGATTGACGTAGAAAAGAAACAGGGTATTGCAGTAATCGACGGCAATGAAGTAACGCTTCCCCTCGTTAAGGCGAAGAAACCCGGCAGCTTCTGGGTTAACCTTCAGAAACTCGGATGCGCTCGTAAATGGGCGACTGTAAACCTTGTCGACGAAGACGGCAACGATATTACGACCGACTTCGCAATCACCGTTGACGAGACCGAGCACAGAGAACGTATCAAGAACACGAGCCGCCACGTAACGCTCGAGAAGATGCGTGAGATTCTTACCGGCGACAAACTCGCAACTCTCAACGAACTCGCAGACGAAGTTTATGCAGAACTCGACGCGAGATACCAAGCGGAAGAGAAGGCACGTGCGGAAGCGAAAGCTAAACGCAGCCGTAAAATGACCGACGAGCAGAAGATTGCTAAGAAGAAAGCAGAGCTCGAGGAACTTATGGCTAAACTTGCGGCGGCACAGGCAAAAGACGCTGAGTAATTGCCCAACCAGCTCAGGTCCTGCCTTGGTCGGCTCCTGAGTCACCGCAGTTAACCGTTACGTTTGGTATTCTCTCACCTCGCCAAACGTAATGATACCTCACAAACTCGCGTTTGGCGCCAACCATCAGTCGAGCGCGAGTTGCATCGGCCAGAGTATATGAGGCTCCAAGGAGTGCAAGTCTCCAAGGCTGAGCAAACTCGATGGGTAACCGGTTTTGATTATGTTTTCCGTTGGCCGGTTGCAATGGGTGTACCGTATCTCACAACCAGTCCCTTAAGCTGGTAAATCTAACTATATACGCGTTGACAATGGACTAAGTCTCACAAGCGGTACGTGAAGCCGCTAATACATATTTGGGAGGGCACAATGTATAGCGTTGAAGATATGGCGCGAATAGCGGTTTCTCGTATTCGACCTTTTTCTTTCTATACTTATGAAGATATGCTGAGCGAAGCTGTTCTGCGCATTCTTGCTATACAAGATACTATTCCTGACGATTGCCCTACTAAGCAAGCTTACCTAATTAAGGCTGCAATGAACCACGTCCTTAATATCAGACGCAAACTTAAAAACGACAAGACTTGCGAGCTCGACGAAAACATTGCAGAAGAGATTGCATATTCCTATGAGATGCGCCAGCCTGAAGAAGAAAATGAAGAGACTGCGAGTGTCAATCTTGAAGAACTTCTTGAATATTGCAAACCGATGGAGTTGATTCTTTTTAAGGCGCTTGAGCAAAAAATGTCACGCCAAAAGTTTTGCAAACTTTACGGTATCGGCGAACGTACATATTATAATTTAAGGGCCGACTTAAGGCAACATTTACTTACATATTTTGAAGAGAGGAACGAGCTATGAAACCTGAATTTGAATATTGCGTAACAATGCTTAAACTTGAAGGCACACTGTTTCCTGCAACTGAACAACTGATTGCTACATTGGATAAAAACGATATACCCTATATGACCGACAAATTTCGTACGAAAGTACGGATAACAGATTGCTCGCTTGTAGCAAATGATAAGCAAGAGGCAGTGCTACGTAAACTCAACATTCCATACAGCGTATGGTACGATAAGTTTACAGCAGTCGAAGCACCAGACGGGAGGTTATTGCGTATATGATAAAAGAATATATAGATATACCGCGGCAAGAAATTGCGATCAGAGAGCTTGGCAAATATTCGGTTAACGAATTTCTCGAAATGACCGATATGCTCGGGCTTGATGTCTTAGACGATGCCGATACTATTTACATACCACAGACCGAATTGCGCGAAGACGACTTCACTATCTTTCAGTTTAACCTTGAAGAGATGCGCAGTATGCTCGATTCTATTGGTGTGAAATATATCGTCAGAGAAGAGGAGTATCAAGATTGTTAAGCTTTACAAAAATCAGTACTTGGAAAGAGTGCGGCAAGAAGTTTCAATATAAATACCTCGATAAGGTATATATTGCTTGTCCGCCAGAAAAGCAAAATACGTTCGACCGCGGAACATTGATACACGCGTTGATTGCGAAGTACCTTACGTATGCAAAGACGCTGAGCGACGTTGCAAATGCACCTATGGCAGACAGCCACCAAGAGGCGAAGGCTCGCGCTTGCCTTGCATATCAGTCGTTACCGGTAACTTCAAAAGGAGCGGGGTTTAACCGCACGGTAGGTCGCGATTGCTATCCCGAGCTGACCGAGGAAGTTGCTTGCAATATCCTTACGGTTATTCAGGAAGAAGTTCTCAACGGCTGGAGGATATACGGAATAGAACTTAAAGACTTTGCAAGCTTTAATAACTTCTATTCCATATTCGACTGTGTTCTTTATTACGATAAAGGTAACACAAGAACGTATAAGATAATCGACTGGAAAACCGGTAGCAAACCTCACGCTCCGATAACCGGTGCCGATGACCAGCTTGCTTACTACGCAGTTCAACTTGCGAATAGAGTTGCAAGCGAGACGCGCGATAAGACAGTTATAATACAGGCACAGTATGTAACAATACTTAATAAGTCTTTTAAGGTTCATTGCGGTAGCGTACTCGAGATTCCGAAAAGCTTTATGATGCTTGCCTCCGGTGACATTGGAGCAATGCAGAATCTCGACACTGATACCCCTGAACTTCGTGCCACGCTCGTTAAGAATACGAGTAATCCTTTCTGTAGGTGGTGTGAATATGCGGAAATCTGTAAAGCGGATCACGACACGAATACGCAGAAAATAACTGTATAATTACTCACACGATTTATAATAAACCATATAATATAGAATAATCGGTGCCTGACCTCAGGTTAAATGACTTATTTGCGTTTAAGTAACAGCCGATATTGTAGGGATATGGTGTAACGGCAACACACAGGAATTTGACTCCTGCGTTATTGGTTCGAGTCCAGTTATCCCTGCCACTTGCCAGAATAGCACAACGGCAGTGCAGCTGATTTGTAATCAGCAGGTTGTGGGTTCAAGTCCCTCTTCTGGCTCCACTACATATGGAGGTACAACTTGGAAGCAGCGTACATTATTGGAACGGTAATCGTGATAGCGTTTGCCGCGGGCATCGTAGCATTGCAGTTTGCTCAGGCAATTGCGATCGAAAAGAAAAAGGAAGCCGAAATGAAAGACTGGAAAAATCGAGTAGACAAGTTAAATGACGCGCAAAAAGAGAATATTGCGTCGAACATTGACGAGTATCTGTATAGGAGACACTAATGATTTATCTACTTTTTGCAGCAGTTGTTGCGTTGGCTTGTTACGTTGCGATCGTTGGACGTAATGAAAACGAAAAGAAGTTAGAAGCAGCGCATAAGCAAGCTGATAACCTTCGAGAACGACTCGAATTAGAAAAGCTGTATAACAGTATAAAGTGTAGCGCAATTGCTCAGGCACCGGAAGTTGTAAAAGATACAGTAAAGATTGTTCAGCCAGACGAAATTTATGTCTTTGATAATGTTGGCAATCAGATATACAGTTATGTAACAGCTAAGCCTGAAACAATATTCGCAGATATGTGCGAAGATATATTGTCACGGCAAATGATATTACCGGAAGATACACGGTTATATCTGGTAAGTTATTACCGACCACCAGCTGCTGATTTGAAAGCGTTATCGAATTGGTTTGTAATCATTTGCTACTACTGTGAATCAGAAGAATATTATTCTTCTGAATGGCAGGAATCAGATAATCATATAATAACTATAAGTAAAGAGGAGCTCAATGGAACTTTATAACTATCAAAAAGAGGCCGTGGCTAAAGCGGCGACGAGCCTCATACTACATAAGTATTTCGCAATGTTCTGTGATATGGGTACAGGCAAAACGGTTATGGCTCTTGCTACGATTCCACGTTTGACAGACGTTGCAAGTGTATTGATTGTTGCGCCGAAATCAATTATCCATCAGTGGCGAGATACCGCAGACAAGTGGAATGAGACACTGGGACTCAAAGAAGCAGCGCTTTCAATTGAGTATACTACATACGAAAGTTTACATAAGGTAAGTCGTAATTACTATTCTATGATAATACTTGACGAGTCGGTACGTATCAAGAACAGTGGGACATTGCTTTGGAAACGGCTTACCAAACTTACAACTAAATATAAGTTAATACTCAATGGTTGTCCGATTGCCGATAGCCCGATGGATATTTTCAACCAATTCAAGTGGCTTGACCCACAAGTATTTGGGTTCAGTACCAAAGTATTTGAGTTGCGATACGCATACGATATTCAAAAGTTGAGACAGCGCATTGAGGACGTATCAATTGTTATCGCGCTTGACGACGTTATGAAAGAGATGGTCCCAAGTACATTGCATTCGATTGAACTCGACGCACCAGTACCGGTACGGTTCAAAGCAAGTGCTGCAATTGAAGATATTCCGAAGATAATGACGCACCCCGATACATTATTATCTAAAATAATAATGTTCGATAAGTTGCTCAAAGAGATAGACGTACGCCACAACCCGGCAATCGTATTTACCAGTTATCGTAAAGAGGTAGACGTAATCAAAGCATACTGTGTTGATGCGAATCTACGTGACTTGATTATAACAGGTGATACACCAGCAAGCGAGCGTGAAGAGTATGTCAATATGTTTCGCAATGGCGAATGCGATATACTGATATTGCAACTCAAATGCGGGCAGTTTGGACTTAACCTCGAGACCTCGCATATTGCGATTTATTTCTCGCTTATGTATTCATATACGACATTTGCGCAAAGCAAGGCGCGAATATATCGGATCGGCCAAACAAAGCCGTGTGAATATTATTGCTTGATTGCTACGACAATCGATGAGGCAATACTAAATTGCTTGCTGAATAAAGAGTCTTTTACGGCTGAGTATTTCGAGGCCCTCAAAGAAAAATATATAGTAAAGGAGCAAGACAAATGAGTGTAATTTCACACAAGGAAATGGTAGTGGATAAGTGGCATTACGTTGCAAAAGGTGGGCGCGGAATACATAAAGAAGTATTTATGCGTATTTATCACCCGGTGCAGCACGGAGTCCAGAGACAAAACTTCGGCTACATATCGGGAGCTACTATGCGGCACCTCGGTTATCCGAAGCAACTCGAGTTAATGTACGCTACAAGAACGCACGAGTTAAGAATGGCAGGTACTACGGATATTGAGTACGGCTGTCATATCTGGAAGGTCGGCGACAATTGCGCGGGTATATCGCTTAATACTTTTATGGACTACTGCGGTGTTGGCAAGTTAAAAGCAGGGCGTGTTTACGGAAAGTGTGAAACAACTGTCGGTGGTAGACCGTATGTAGTATTTGAACTCGAGGAGGAGTAAATGCAAGATTCATTGAAGCAAAGTTGTGACGCACTCTGGAAACAGCTTGAGATAGTAACCGAGCTTAAAGAACAACTCAAAGAGGCAGAAGCAAAATACAGAATGCTTATGACTAAAGCAATCGATCAGTTTACTGAAAATGAAGTGGACCGTATCGATAGCGACGGCAAGCAGTTTGTATTGAAGACAAAGACATATTACAGTTGCAAAGCCGATAAGAAACCCGAGCTATATGAGTATATCGGAAAGGTTGCACCTGAGCTGTTTTCAATCAACGCAAGAACGCTGGATAAGTATATCCGTGAGACGTTCGAGACGATGCCTGAAGACATACAGTCGATTATAACAAAGTATGACGAGGCGGTTATTAAACCGAAAGAACTATGAGACAGCAAAGATTAAGCGATAATGAAGTCGCATACTATGTATACAAGCACGAGGTTACTCGGCGTAAACTCCCATACAAACTGCCCAATACAATGTGGTTAACCCGTAATAATGCATTGCCGCGTTACAATCACGGCAACGGTTTATGGGAATACGGTTGGACATCAGATCCAAACAGATCGTGGGAATTCGACACCTATGAAGAAGCAGTTGAGTGGTGCAAAGAAAATTTGCAACTCGACGCGTTCCGTGGAGTGATTTCAATTTGCTCGCGGGATAAAAGAACAATGACCTTTATGCACGACAGAATGTATTGTGGTCACGGACAATACGTTAATCAATAACCATTTGGAGGTAAATAAAATGGCAAACGAAGTGGCAAATGTAGAAACAAAGTTTCTTATCAACAGCAATGCAGATCTTGCAGAAGAACTTGACGGCGTAGAGGTTCAGCCTCTTAAACTCAAAGTTCCTTCGAGTGGCGGTACTGCATTCGAAGTTCCGATCAACCCCGATGATCCGGAAGTACGTAAAGAACTGCGTGTAATCATTACGAAACACAAGTTCTGGAGATCGTATTACGCCGGCGCATACAATGGTGAGAACAGCCCGCCTGATTGTTATTGCGATAATACTCGTGGCGAAGCTCAGCGTAAGATTGAGAACGACGATCCCGATGCAGATCTCGAATACGAACCGTGCTCATGTGAAGATTGCGAGTTCGCAGAGTTCGGCGGAGGGTGCAAGATTCTCAAGAAACTCAGTATGATTCTTGACGGCGTATCGCAGCCGGTTGAAATGTTTGTACCGCAAATGTCGGTAAAGAATATCAACACCTATATCAGTACACTTGTTGCAAAGGGTCTTCGCACGAAAGACGTTATCACCAAGATACGTATTAAGAAGGCAAAGAGCAGAACTGGTATCGAGTACGGCCAGCTTGTATTTGAGATGGATCGTCCGCTTACCGACGCTGAAAGAGAAGCCGTTGCAAAATGGATCGAATAAAAGTAGAGATACTCAAATGCGACGATGACCTTGCCGAGGAATTTACGTTTCTCGGTGCGGTCACTCGCAAGAGTCATAAGAATACTACGATTGAGGCAATGAAGAAAGAAGCTCACGAGTTACCTGACGACAGACTCAATGAGTTTCTTTCCCTCCCTCACTCGTCGCTCAAACGCTTTTGCAATATAACAGTTGCAATTTGCGGAGCGTCTCGAAAGTTTTTGCAACAGATACGAACCCATCACGTCGGTGTTTCGTTTATGAGTGGATCGACTCACTATAGTGATTATAGTGACGCAACCGGTAAGTCTGCAAAAGATTTATTTGTAACTCCATACTCGATCATAGACGATGCATTGCTTACACTCGATTACGAAAACCAAGCAATGGTAAGCTACGAGCGTTATTGCGAGTGGGTAGCAATGGGCGTGCATCACAGTGACGCAGCGTATATACTGCCCGAAGGTTTACGGAATAACCTTGTTATGACTATGAACCTCGACGCAGCGACAAAGATAATACGTGAACGAATCTGCGCCCGCAACACCACTGAGACACGCTACATTATGTACCTTCTTAAGGACGCGATTAGCGAACGGTTGGGTATTGATGATCAATACTTTATGCCGGCTTGCTTCCAGCGTGGATGTCTTGAAGGTAGATACAGTTGCAAACAGAAAGTAGAGCAAGATATACGCAAAGAATTTCCAAAACTATTTACGGAGTAAACTATGCTAATAATTATCGAAGGTCCGGACTTAGCCGGCAAATCAACGTTTGCATCCTATCTGCCGAATGCAATACACTTTACCCAGAATGACGCGCACTATATGTATGAGGCAGAGCTGGAACGAGCTAAGACGGACCTCGTAGTTTTGGATCGTTGCTGGATAAGCGAAAAGGTTTATGGCCCGATTAAGCGCCAGCAATGTACATATACAGACGAAGAATATGATATGCTATGCGACAAATTGAAATCGATACCACATAGTATATTCTATGTAACAAGCCCAGTGGATATGCTGCTTATGCGGTATAATATGCGAGGCGAAGATTACGTAACGCAAGGTGAACTAATCGAGATTGCAAATGCGTATGGATCGGTTATGCGAGACCTCGATAAGCGAGGACTTCGTATATATGAGGTATGTACGTCATTATATAGCAATGCATTCAATGGACGTACTCTTCCGAAGTTCACTGCGCCGGTTTCGCTTGACGAGTCTGATATAGCACCGCAAACAAAATCTAAAGCGGAAGAAGATCTCGATGCGCAAATTGCTGCGATCAAAGCAATGCTTGCTAAGTTATGACCCCGGAAAAGAAAGTCGAAAACCAAATCAAAGATTTCTTAAGTAAGAATACTTGCTGGTACTTTAAGCATCACGCAGATGCAACAATGGCAAGAGGCATACCCGATATAATTGTTTGCTATCGGAGTTACTTTGTGGGTATCGAAGTAAAGCAAGCAAAAGGTATTCAGTCGGATCAGCAGAAAGCACAGCAGCGTGCGATCGAGCACGCTGGCGGCAAGTATATTCTTGCGTATTCGTTAGAAGATTTTTTAGAGCAATGGAGAGAGTTTATTATCGGTCTTTTGAACCAAGGAAAGTAATTATGTGTCAGCCTGAAAAGAATCCTCATCGAGGCGATATATGGCTTGTTAACCTGCCGTACACAAACACGAGCGTGCAAGCAATGACAAGACCTGTTATAATTGTCTCGAACAATATCGGCAATTACAGAAGCGCCATTTGTTTGGTAGTTCCTATGACTACTAAAGAAAAACCGGCAATGCCTACTCACGTACCGTTTATGCACAATGGCAAAATCAATACTGCATTGTGTGAACAAGTACTGACTGTATCAAGTGAACAACTTCTGTATAAAGTCGGTAGCATAAGCAATGAAACAACCGTAGCATTAAACGCAGCGCTCGAAGTATCGCTTGCACTGAAGGAGAGCGGCAATGATAGAAAGACTTTATGAACACCAAGAACGTGGCGCCAGATTTTTAAGATCACCCGGACATAACAAAGCGGCATTGTTCTTTGAGGTAGGAACCGGCAAAACAAACACTGCGATTTCCGCGGTAAACGAGTTGCCGAAAGGAAAGCTTCTTATCCTCGCTCCCGCTTCAGTTATCCACGGAATGTGGGAACATTACGACGATCTTCCCATAAAGCACGACTATACTCTTATGACTTATGAAATGTTAAGTCGCCACAAGGAGTATACTAAATTATTGTGGGACTACATAATTTGCGACGAGTGTCACAAGTTAAAATCTGTAAAATCTAAGGTATCTAAATACGTAAAAGTTTTATCAGCAAGAGCAAAAATTTGTTGGGGCTTGACCGGAACACCGATTGCAACCGACTTCTGCGATATTCACGGTATCTTTACAGCACTGAGTATTGACGAATTCAATATGGGTGCCGATACGTTTATGCATCGGTATTACCAATGCAAGGTTGTATTCTCTGGTCCTAACTATATGATATACAAACCGCAGAAGTTATTGCCGGGCGCAATGGAAGAGCTCACAACGAGAATTGCAAAGCACGCTATGACCCTTCGCTCCGAAGACTGCGTTGACCTTCCCGGCGTAACAGTCAAACAGATACCGGTCGCTGGTATGAACGGACCTGAGTATAAAGAGATTGCAAAGAGTATTGTACAGCAAGGTGACGATCAGCCTGATAAAGTTGTTAACAAACTCGTGCAAATCGGTAAGTTGCATCAGGCAGCAAATGGCTTTGTTTATAACGATCAAAAAGTAGCAATTCCGTTCGAGAAGAATCCTAAGCTGGATATATTCAAAGTGCTCATTCAGATGGCACTCGAGGAACGTGACCGCGTAATTGTAATCTATGAATATGTTTATGATTATGTAAAGCTCACAGAGGTTCTCGACTCGCTTGGGATAACGTATACGAACGATCATATCGGTTTTGAATTCAACCAAGTATTGCTTATGCAAGAGGCGTCTGCAATCGGAATAAACCTTCAGAAGTATACTTCCTGTATGATTTATTATTCGTATTCTTACTCGTACTTGGAATATGATCAAAGCCTTGGTCGTATTTATCGTATGGGCCAAGCAAGACCGTGCGAAGTATATTTTATGGTATCGAGCAATACGATCGAACAGAAGATTGCAAAGGTCGTTATGGAGCGTGTCGCGCTTGACGAAGCAGTTAAAGAATTACTTGTAGCATTGACAAATGAGGCAGAAACAGTATGAGAGAAGCATTAGACATAATAGAATCATTATGGCCCGATAGCTTGTTTTATGCTGTCGCCAAGAAACCCGACACTGATATTGACGACATTGTAGCGGCAGCTAAGAGACCGCTTAGCAATCATACGTTTACAATTGCAGAAGCACGCAAACAATCAACTCGACTTGGTTGGCTTATTCCGCGCGGCGTGCTAGTTGTTGATATTGACGATATGGCAGCAGCCAAAGCGGTTAAGCAGATACTGAATGATACCGGTAAAACAACGTTAACTTTTCAGACACCTCACGGTTATCATTTTGTATTCGCAGCGAGCTTCGGTGTCCAAGTGGTAAAGTGGTTTTGTGGGTTAGGTATTAAAATTGATACACGCAATGCTGGCAAGGGTTACATTATCATTCCGTATAATGATCCTGATCGTACCGTTCTCGAAGATGCTCCGCCGCAATCACTTCCGATCTGGTTGAAGCCGATTAAAAACTTGCCGACCGTAGATCTTATGCAACTTGAAAAGGGTACTCGCAATGACGTACTCTTTCGCCACGTAGTCGCATTGAAGAACGTAGGCAACTTTACGCCTGAGCATATCATCGAAACCATCGAGCTGGTAAATAAGTACATACTTGCCGAGCCGCTTAGTGAAACTGAACTGCATAATACTGTATTGCGTAAGGAAGCTGTTACTTCGACAGCACACAAAACAGAAAAGGTACCACTTAACACAATTGCAAATGATCTACTTGAACAGCTTAAAGTCATAACGCTCGACGATGGTATTTACTATTACAACGGCAAATATTACAAGCGGTGTTCAGACGACTTTATTTTCCGGTATATTCATAGCAAATATGAAGAGTTAGGAAGTGATCAACGAAGTGAGGTTTTGAAGTTTATAAAACTTAAAACTTACGTTGAGAAAGCAGAACGAGAAAATCTTTGGTCAAAGATTGCACTTGCAAACTGTATTGTTGATTGCAAAACTAATGAGGTTATAGACTTTTCACCTGACTTGTATATCACGAGATATATCGACGTAGAATACAACCCAGTTATAGGCCGATCTGATATTCTTGCAAAGTTCTTAAACGACGCAACTGAAGGGAATGAAGTAAAGATTCAGAAGATATTTGAAATGATTGGTTACTGTTTGATCGATCGAAACATTTTCCAGAAAGCTTTCTTCCTTCTTGGCCCCGCTCATACTGGTAAATCTATGATGCTGTCGATCATTCAAAAATTGTTTGGTCCAGAAAATTGTTCGTCACTTACAATCGACGACCTTGAAACGACGTTCAGAACAGCCGAGCTTGCAAATAAACTTTGCAATCTACAAGACGATATTTCAGTTAACAGTGTTCTTGATGGCGCACCGCTTAAGGTCCTTGTTGGTGAGTTGCCGATGACCGTTGAGCGTAAATATGAAACGCCGATGAAGTTATACAATACCGCGAAGTTTATCTTTTCTTGCAATGAAATGCCGACATTCAAAGATAAGACTGACGGTATGTATCGTCGTTTGGAAATCATTGAATTCAATCATAAAATACCGAAAGAAAGCGCAGATCCACTATTCTTCGATCGAATTCAAACAGACGACTATGTATGGTTGCTTGCACAAAGTTTCATTGCAATTCATAAAGCATTGAATGCGCGCAAAATGATTGAGCTTCCCGAATCTGCAAAAGCAGTTGAAGAATATAAGACTCAGCAGAATAACGTACTCGCATACGTTAAGGAAGCAAATGCCGTTGACCCGCGTGAAAAGGTTTCGAATAAAAAAGAATCGTATATTGGTCGTGGAGCAACCGAAGTATATAACGAGTATTACAACTACTGTATTGCAAACAATTTAAGACCTGTTTCGCACTTACGATTCATTAAGAATATTTGTGACGAGTTTAACTTAAAGCAAGTTGCTACTGGCAATAAATGTATATTTGTCGATAAATAACTTGCGATTACGGCTCTCTTTATAAAATGTTTTATGCGAGGGGCCTAAAATATTAAAATGAAGCGATATGAAGCGCGCATTTTAATTTTAAGCGAATATGTATAAATATATACGCCAAATTAAAACGCTCGCCATATCGCTTCCTACGAATTCTTTACTGGAGGTTTAATTATATGTGGGACGAAAAAAGACTAAAACAGCTATCGGAAGAAGCTTACGAGACGGCGAATGCGCACGGTTTATGCGAATCTGATGACATATGCGTGTATCTGTGTGGGATTGGAGGCGAGATTGCAGAGGCGTTTGATTCTTGGAATAAGAAGAAAGGCGACGAACTCGAAGAACTTGCCGACGTAATAATCAGAGCTTTCACGACGGCAAAGAAATTCGACGCGGCATTGTTCATTGACAAGCATTATACGAAGGACCGTAACTCAATTACATTTCCGGAACTTTGCTATCGGGCATACAGATTACTGGGAGCAATACCTATGTATACTGCTGAGCTTGGAGTAGGTCTGTCGCGAGTTATTTCATTACTTGTAAATACATTGCCAGAGCTTGAAAAGATAACTCTCGAGAAAATGGCGTACAATAAAACCAGACCGTTTAAGCACGGTCAGAATAAATTAGTATAGGAGTTGCTATGAATATATTTATTTTTGAAAACAACTGGCAAGCGATAGCCGCTGAACTTGACGACGACTCGCTTGATATGTTTCTTGCAAACTGCGTAGCACGGCAAGAGGCAACAGAGGAAAACTACGGGTATGCAGTTGCAGCGCAATGGTTAGCTGCCGAGTGGTTTCGCCGGCACGGAGAACCATTCCCGGGTGAGCGTGCAATATGGAATATCCTTGCAGGCGTAGATAAGCGTGGCATCGCAGCAAAGACGACGCCAGTTAATGTGCAAGATGGCGACCGTGTATACTTCTTGCGTTCGCAAATGCAAGAGTATTGGGATTCACTTGCTGAGTGCCCGCGATGGACAAATCGCCGTCCGCCCGACTGGTATGATGGAGGAGGCTGGGGTCTCTGATGGCGAAGAAACCTCGCTGTGCAAACTGTATTCATGGCGACAAGTATGACCGGTATTGCCGGCTCAACGCTTGTAGCTGGGACAACGTATATGTCTGTACGCAGTTCAAAGAAAGCACAGCACCAGAAGTAAACAAATGCTCAAAATGTAAACATTGCACCGCACGCGGTAGATGCACTGTTGGTATAATGAACTGCCGCGCAATGTTTGAACCTAAGGAGCAAAAAGCAAATGGAAAAAGAAAGTAAACCGATTTTATTCTTCGACTTTGAGGTCTTCCCCTCTTGGACGCTTATGTGTTATAAGTATCTCGACAAGGAGGAGACGATTGCAATATCGTCAGACGACCCTGATTTCGGACAGGAAGTTTCCCACATTCTCACGAATGCAATTATTATGGGTTATAATATCAAAACATACGACTTGCGCATTGCAAGAGCGGTTATTGCAGGGTGGACGCCGAACGAGGTGTATAAACTGTCTAAAGCAATAATCAATGATACGAAGTACCCTATGAACGATTATCGTTACTGGAGTATGTTTGTATTCCAAGATTTGATTGACGACCTCCACGCCGGATCATTGAAAGCAATCGAGTCGAATATCGGTATGAGTATTGAAGAGACGGAAGTCGACTTCGATAAACCTACCTTAACGGCAGAAGACAAAGAAATGACGATCTTCTACTGCAAACACGACGTAGCCGCAACCGAAAAACTTTACGAGTACCGTAAGAACTATATCGCGGCGAAGTTGCATTGCCGCAACATTTTCCCGATCGACATTGCAGACTGTTACAGATCTACTACGGCTAAGCTTTGCGCAAAGATCTGCGGATGCGTAAAGGCAAGGCCGAGCTCAACGATATATTACCAGATTCCGAGCAGGCTTAAAGCGTTGTTCGAAGAAACATTGCCGGCAGACTTTCTTGAGTATCTTCTCAAAACGCCGATGGATAACTTCAAAACCACACGCAACTTCTTCGACAATACGGTTGAGTATGGACTCGGCGGTATACACTCTACTCTTACAGATACGTTAATCTGTGAGGCAAAGCCGGGAAGGTATCTTGCAAACGCAGACTTTACAAACCTGTACCCCGGTATTGTAACAGAGCATGATTATTATCCGGGTTCTATGCCCACTGCTGGCAAAGCACTTTATAAATCATTACTGCAAAGCTGCCGCAGTATACCTGCACAAGTCAAGCAATTAAAGGCTGAAGGTAAGATTGCAGAAGCTGAAGCGCTCAAGCAAGAACGTGAGTCTGCAAAACTTATCTTGAACGTACTTACAGGAGCAATGCGGTCTAAGTTCTCTACCCTCTACGACCCTCCGCGAATTCAGGCGCTTTGCATTACTGGCCAGCTAATCACAACGTGTATGTGTTTCAAGTTGCATCAGCTCGGTGCAAAGATTATTCAAAGCAATACCGATGGTATTGTATTCGAGGGACAGGAAGATCTCAAGGATCGTTACAAAGAACTTCTTGACGGCCTTGTAGAGGTAACGGGTATACCGCTCAAAATCGAAGAATGCAAAGCAATCTATCAGCGTGACGTTAACAACTATATCCAAGTCGGTATGGACGGGCATATTAAAGTCAAAGGTCGCTGGGTGTCCGCGTTCGACAGTGACAACCCGATAAAGAATCTTAATGCTCCGATTGTGCAAAACGCAGTAGTTGCATATTACGTAGATAAGAAGCCGCTCAATGAAACAATCGCCACCGGTGAACCGCTTGACTATTGCATCACGACAATCAAGGGAAGAGGGTTTGAGTTCGTAACATACGAAGACCCAGACCTCGGCGAGGTTATGACAAACAACGTTAACCGGGTATATGCATCACTGAATACTTCCGCTGGCAAACTCTTTAAGAACGACGAGAAGAGACGTAACGCAATACCGGATCTACCTGATCACTGCGCACTCTGCAACGGCACTGTACCCAAACAATTGCCGGGACTTGACTATAGTTGGTACCTTCAAAAGGCATATAATCAACTATTGCAATCACCCGTTATATTATAAAAGAATGGCCCTTAACTGGGCCATTTTTCATTACATATTAAATTGTTTATATAAAAGCCCTCCAAATATTAAAATGAAGTGATATGAAGCGCGCATTTTAATTTTAAGCGAATATGTATAAATATACGCCAAATTAAAACGAAGCCCAAAACGAAACTTTAATACTCTATACTAAACGCTTAAATCAAAACCGTGATCTAAAATTAAAGAAGGCTACCGAAATAGCCTTCTTTTTAACGTTAACCCGCATAAAACTGTTGCTTAGCCTCAGTTGTGGCTTGACTGTACGCTCTCTTTAGCATACGCTTTTTCTCCGCCGGGGTTGCGGTCTTGTATGCATCAGAAGCAATCAGTATTGTTACGAGTTCGTTTACAATTTGAGCGCGCAGCTTTTGGTACTGTCTAAGCTCTGCGCCGCTTAGAGTCACTTCTTCTTCCGTATACGGATCGATAAACGTATTGCTCGGGCCTGTCGTAGTTGCGCCGACTCTTATCGCTTCCTTCTCAATATCGCTGTACCGGCTCCACTGCAATGTCAAAGGCGAGATTGCATTGAGGGTACTCAGGAACATTGATCCCGCGCCTCCCTTGCCGTAAGCAGCTCGGTCATTGCCGGTGTACGGATCGATCTTGTTCGGAACCAAGTAACTCAAACCAGGAATGCCGGCACCGATCTTCTCGAATGTCCGTTTGAATGCACCGCTGAGTGATTTGTTGGAGCTAAACGATTTTTGCGTCGGATCGATAATCTTTGCAATTTGTTTCGATACAGTAGGAATATACGAGTAGATATAGTTTTGCATCGAGTTGGCAACACCGCTGAAATCAGTTAAGTCACCAGCCGGGCTGAGTATACTGTTTATAGCCGACGCCTCGCAAATCACATTTACCGCTTGCATCATATTATCGTTCTGCGATGCAGATACAAGAGCAGCTCCAGAGAGGAGAGGAAGTGAAGCAGGAGTGAGCTGATCAAGTCTGAGGCGAAGATCGCCAAGCTTAAGTGTAACGCCGAGATACTCTTCTTCGTCATCGATACCGACAATTCCAAGAGCAGCGAGTATTGCGCCAAGAATCCAAGCAAGTGAACCTACAACGCCACGACCAACATCAAACTGAGCAGCAAGGTATTGTAACTGCATCTGAGCCTTGACCGCAGCCTCTGTAAGACCAGCTGCCTTCTGAGCTTCTGTCAGTGTTACCTTACCCGGATCGTACTTCACCATTTTATAGATTGCTTGCGCTAACCCAAATGGCGAGAACTTGTAAGCCGCGATTACAGTGTTGGTTGTCATTCTCACGAAAGGCATAAAGATATTTATAACTTCCTGAGCTTTGAGTGGTAAGTTCTTAACCAGTTCATTCAGTCTGTTTGTATTCTTGTAGTAGGTTTCGGCAGCCTGCGTCATTGCAATTTCAGCGTAAGTATTAAGCTTGTCTAAGACGTCACCGAAATGCTGGCGCGCAAGTCGTTCACCAAGTGCTTTCTCGAGAAGCGCTCCTTCGAGATTTTGCTCGTCTGCAATCTGTTTACGCAGATCGTCAGCATACTTGACCGCATTCGGAATTTCAGCAATTTCTTTAGCAGTCATATTAGCTGCAATCAACTGGCTTGTAAGCGTCTTAACTTCTTTGAGTACAAACCGGCGATCTGCCGAGTCCATTGCGCCATATACTAATCGAGATATCCGCGAGAAGATTGCGCCTTTGCCGTTGCCGAAGGAATAATACTTTGCGGCCTCACCCTTCAAAGCAAGAACCGATTGCGTCGAAACGTCGGCATCGTACTTACTGCCACCGATCAGAGAACCAATATATTGCTCAGTAGATTGCGACGACCACCACGTATCGATAGTAGCCTGCGTAGTTGCGTCGATCTTACCAGCTTTATATGCAAGAGCATCCGAACCAGTTTTAGAATATTGAGCAGCTAACTTATTTACAAGACCAGTTACACCGCGCGAGAGTTTGCTCAGTCCTTTTGCAACCCAGTTACCGCCTTCGTTGCGACCAAGAGTAGCTATATTGCCAAGCATTGCGAGGTAACGGAAAGCTTTAACTTTTGCATACAAGCTAGACCATACTTCTTTCCGCTGATCAGGCGACAAACCTTGCTTAAACGGATTGAGTGTCTCTGTACGTTTTAAGAACGGGTACATTACGTCGGCAACTTCTTTGAGCATTGTATCAAGCTCACGTCTTGCGTCGCGCCCGTTGCGTGCTCGCAATTGCTGAACTTTCGGCGCGAGTCTGTTAAGTACTTGCAGCGCAGTATTAGTAAGACCGTTATCGTTGAGTTCTTTTTGTGTAAGTTCAGATACCGGTTTACTAAGTTTCTTTGCAATGAACTCCATTGCCTCGACACGAATTGCTTGGATCGGGTTACTACCTTCGCCGGCTTGATGCCACAACGAAAGTACACGGCCTGAGTTAGATACTCTGTCACGAATAAGCTGGCTTGCGCGTTCTACGATGGAGAGGTTCTGCGATTGCAATCTGACTTGGAACAGGGCAAGCATCATATTCGTACGCTCTTCACTATTCAACCGGGGATCACTTTCAACGTAATCAAGGAACTTAGTAGCAGCTGTATCGTCGCCTACAAGTTTCGTAATTTTAGATTGGTTATCGGTCAGCCATTGTTCGGCGCTTGCTGCAAATGTTTGTGCGTTCTCTTTTTCGTTCAGCAAGTATGCAGCGTCACCTTTTGAATATTGTTCAAATTGTACACGCGAGTTTACGCTGTCTCTAAACTTATAACTGATAATGTCTTGAGTAAGTTTAGTACCACGTTTATATTCGCCTTTCTGATCAGTCTCGGCACTAACACCGGCTTTAACTTCACGATCCGGCTTTTGACCTTTCTCTTTTTTCTCAGCGGCGCGCTCAGCTTTACGTTCTTGCTTAGCAGCTTCCTTTTCGATTTTGCGTTTCTCAGCAAGTTCTTCTTTGAGTTGCTCTTTTGTTTTCTTTGCAATTTCAGATACTTCTTGCCTTGTCTGCGCAGCTTTGGTAGCTTTATCAGCCGCTTCGGTAGCCCCTGTACCTTCGATTACTCCAGCACTCTGCGGGGCTGCGTAAGATTGCGTATGATCAGGCGCTTTAACTTGTTGCTTAAGAAGTTCAAGTTCTGCTTGATCATTGGCGTATTTATCAATCTCCGCTTCAGTCATAATTTCCGAAATACCGGGATTCGATTCAATGAAGTCACGCTTGATCTGCGCCGCAAGTTCTTCTTTGCTTTGAGGCATAGTAGGAACCTCTTGGCGTTTCTGAACAGGTTCGGAAATCGCCTTCTTTACCTCATCCCAACTTGTAGGAGTGTCAAGATTTACGACGTCACCTGTCTCAGACTTTTTAACTTCAAATGATGCCGCAAGAGCACTAAGTTTAAGCATTGCCTTATCTACGCTTTCGGACTTAAGTTCTGCCGGGCGAGATTCAATAACATTTTGAAACTGAGTTTTCCACTTGTCGAGTGTCTTGCCTTTCGCCTTCGGATGCAACTTATTCTTAAGCAGCTTATTGAATAATACCCAGAAGTTGTTCAACCACGCACGTTGTTCGAGCGAGTTTGCCGTCTCACTATATAGTGTATCAAACATAGCTTTAACACGCTCTAAGATCGCAGTATTTGCACCCGCTTCAGTGAGCATTGTACGCGTACTTTTGCGAGCCACTGAAATATTAGACAAGAGGTTGTGCTTTTGTTGCTGCGTAGAGGCAGCGGCATTTGCAAGTTCGACAAGGTTGTCATATACTTCTTGTCCATACAGCTCGATCAATGCCGCCTTGTTTTCAATGACAACCTTTTGTGCAGCTTTAAGCCGTTTTGCGGCATTCTCGTCACCAGCTTGTACTTTCGCAGGAAGCTCAGTAAGTTCTTGCCGGAGAGTGGTAATGAGGCCGTGCTTCTTAGAAGTTTTATCAGCACTCGTTTTCGCAGCTTGCTTATCGATAATCTTTTGGACCGCGCTGATTGCCCAGTCGGCAACGTCGCGCCCCGATTCTTCTGCAAGACGATCGTTGATCTCAGTAGCCGCGTTGGCAATATTGTCTTGGAATGCTTGCAAACCAGGAATACCAAGATTCTCGTCAAGAATATCTTTTACTTTTTCAGTTAAGTATTCTTTGAACTTCGCGAACGTGTATTCACCAGTCTTCGTATCCTTAGCATAAGACATATCGAAGTCGACTAGCGCAGCGGACTCAGTAGACATAGTATCTGCGCGGCCAACCGCCGAAGACTTACCAGCCGCGTAGTCTTGGGCTGTCTGTCTATCTGCGCGGCTTACCGTGCCCTCTTGATCTTTATGCGTTGTCTCGAGTTCGAGCGAACCGGTCTTTGCAATCTCGGATTGTGACGGCGAAAGACCAGACGGCATTGCCATACTTTGAGCGAGCCACTCGTATGCTTGCATTGTAAAGTCTAAATCTTTTGCAAGAATCCACGTGATAGCGTGCGCCGCATTTACAGGTTTCTCAAGATTGGTATTATAGTTCCGATACAAATTATACTTCGGTTTATCAAGCGGGTTGATACCTAAACCACTTTCTTCAGCTTGTTTTGCGAGCTCAGCATTTCCGCTTTGGCGAATAATTTCAGCACGCTCAAACGGAGTAACGTCGAACGGCTTAAGCCCATCATTGATCGCGTCTTGCAATGTTTGGTATGCTTTCCCTTTAGGAAGATTGAGTGCATAAGCAAGACCGACAGTTGCAAATTCTGCAGCTTGCGTCCAGCTTTTGATATTCTCGTTCTTAAAGAATTGCGGATGGCATTGAACGATAACATTCTTTGCATCCTCGCTGACGATCGTACCTGCGTCAAGCATATAGTTTATGTCAGCAAGTGTCGCGGGTTTGCCTGCAATTTTTCCTGTCTGAATAAGTTCAGTAAGTTCAGGCGGGAAGAGATCGAATACTTGTGCCGGCACGAGACCAGCTGCAACAATATCGTACAAGTTGCGTACAAGCTCAGCAGCTTTATTAGAATACAGCTTAGCTTGTGTCCAAGCGGGATATTGCGGAGTAACCTGTTTTTCTTGCAGTACAAGTTTATTGAAAAGTTTGCGCCGCTCAGTTGCTGTTAGTGTCCGCAGTTCTTTGCCTTTCGCCTTTACGTCTTGGCGAAGCGTTGTCATATCGCGTGCTGCAGTATCAAGCCCAAGCGCTTTGTACAGCGTATTCTCAGCGAGTTTAGAACCAAACTTTCCTTCACTTATCAACTGCTGGAAGTCGGCGAGCGTAACATTTTCTTGCTGTAGCAGTTCTTTTGTCTCATCGGATAACTCTTTTTCGTCGAGCTTACTAAGAGCGAGTACAGCATCGGCCACTGAGTAGTCAAGTTCAAATAGTGGGTCTATACCGGAAAGCTCTTTGTCGCGAGCACGCACCGCCTCTACCACGCGGGTAGATAATCTTAACTGTATAGCGCGAGCAGCTGTTGCAACAGGTAACACGGCGCGATGACGCTGCTCATTCTCGTACCATACCACAACGTAGCCATCTTTAGCCAAGTGCGACGTAATATTATAATCACGCACAAACTCTTTTAGCCTACTGCCAGCATTTGACGGGTCAAATGTATATGACTCGTAGTGAGCACCGCGCTCATCAATTGCAGAGAAATATAACACCGAGCGTAGTATGCTATAAGCAGGAATATTCACTTGACCGTAGTTCACGACTAAGCCAGCCTGACTCAAACCTAATGTCTTAGATACAAAATTAGCGAATGCTTCCGCATCAGTATTACCGGGAATTAAGGCGGGGTAAACATACTCACCAGACGACGTTATTGTTACTGGGGTTACTAAACTCAGTACGTGAGTAAATTCGTGAAACACAGTACGTGTAAAATCTGTTAACGCGCGACGGTATTCAGCAGGAACGGTATCTCCATTTATTAGGCGCTCATAAGCCAATCTCGCGACTTGTAAAGCACGCAGTGTAACTGCGCCAGTTAACGGGTCTGTAGTTTCGTCTACTGGTATAACCATACGATGATCTGTAGGAACAGTGATACCCCGCGCTGTCGCCGGAATAGATTTACCGTATATTGTATCGCGAGCTTCAAATTTCCATCGCTGGCTGAGTAACCGACCACGACGCGCAGGATCAATATCCTTCTTCAGAACATACCGTGCCGGTATTGTAATTTGACCAAGCTTTGTATAGCCCAATGCGCGAGCTTGTTTCTTTTCGGCATCCGTCCAAGCTTCTTCGATTACTGGCGCTTCTAAGTAGCCGCGTAATAACATTGCATAGGAACGGGTACCGTATACCGTTTGTAATTTACCGTCGGGACCAATTACAACACCAAAGTTTTTGACGAGGTAATTATTCAACTGTGCACAGTATTGATGACTGCCATAATTAAACACGTCAAATACGGGTACATTCCGCATTTTATTGAGACCGTCAAGCGTCATAAGCTGGGAAAAATTACCGGTTTCAAGCATCGGTGCAATAAAGTCTCGCGTGTCAGGATATACTTCTTCTATCGTATTTAACCAGTCAATAAATTCGCCGACTGCCTGGCGCTTTAGTACGGCGCTACTCAAGTAATCAAAGAATGCATCAGCGCGTGTAGCTGCCTTTGTTTCGTCACCGGCAGTTGCATCGATTGCGACGTTCTGTGCGGCGAGAATTGCGTTATCGACCATAGTGTCCGTATATGGCGTCAGCAATACATTGTTTACTGGCATTGTATGGACTGTATTATCTACTTCTATCCATTCAATGCTATTCGTGTTTGTTTTTGTATCAGCAAGAATTTTTACAGGTTTATCTGCAAGGTGCAATGCTGAGGCGGCCGCTGTGCCAAGTTGCGTTTGCTCGGTCAATAAACCGCGCATATCTTTGTAGGAGAAATGACCAACAGTTGCCGTGACACCGTCTAAGAATGAGAATATTCCAGACGCCTTGACCTTTACAACTTGCGTTGCTGTATAATTAAGGTTGGGTTGCTGCTCGTTCGGTCCGTTAAACTCACTCCATTGAAATTCAGCTTGAATCTGGTTTTCAAGGCCGTACGTATTATATTCTCCTTGCGCCGAAAGTTCTGCAGATTCAAAGCCGGTGTAGATTGCTTCAGCAAGAGAATCGATAACCTGCGTCGGATTGACACCGCCGGTAAGCACCTGCGCTCGGTTCGTAACCTTATCAATTACATTCTGTTTCGTCTCACGAACGGGGCTATCTTTCAATCCGAATACGTAGTTATACGCGTTAAGGACGGCTTCTGTATTGTTAACCCATGCCTCTTTGAGTACCGACCTAAGATACGTAATACTCAAAGATTGATGGAAGCCAGCATACATAGCAAGAACGTGCCCAATCTCATGGAGTAATGCATTGCGCAAATACCCGCCTTTCTGTACGGCTATTCCATACTTACCGGCAATGTTACCAAGAGCAAAGCCTTCTTGCCGCATTTGAGGTGTTACGAGAATTTCGGTACGCAATGCTTGCATACCATAGCGGCGGCGACCATTCATATTCATAATGTCATACAAACGGAAATAATCTTTGCCGCTAAGAAGCATTGCATCAAGGAGGTTAGGATCGATAAAGTTCTGAATATCTTCAACCGTAAACGCTTGGCCAGTAATTTTGTTTACCATTACACCATAAGTAGCGTAAAGGTATTCATTCATAAACGAGCCGAAGTTTGCAGTTATAGTTTCAGGACTCTTGTCATAATAACCTTCAGCACCCCAATAGCCATCAGTGCGATACTTGATAACATTATAGTTAGACAGTACGTTAAGAACGTGCTGGCGTGCATCAACTCGTTCGCCGTTGACTTCGACAGTACCAGTATAACTATTTATATCGAGTAGCTTGCGAAAGTCAGATTGCGTATCAATCGATATACCGAAGTTACCAAGGAAGTCCTCGACGACTTGCATCTTGAAAGTCTGCGATGCAGCCAAGTTAAGATTTACAGGAACGTTATACGCAATATCCTTCGGGTCATTAGTTTTGAGGGCGAGTTTATCCATAGTCTCTTGCTTGATTGCAAGCTCGGAGACGGCTGCCGCCTTTGTAACTCCACGGCCTTCCTTCAGAATTTGAGCGTCATACGCATTGACAAGGTTACCTACGAGTGCAACGAACGCCGGGGACTGCTCAAACTTTGTGCCGATAAGTTCCTTTAACTTCGGTGCATTCTTAGCACCTTTTGCCTGAAGTTTATACCAGTCTTTAAGCAATGCGCCGATCTTCTTAAACAGCGGTTTGTTATTCTTCCATACGGCGTCACGCAAAGACTTGTTATACAGCATTCCCACAACGTCAGATACGGGACTAAGCGGATTTTGCTCGAATGCAACTGTGTCTGCAACTTCGAACATACCGGTGCTCGTATTGAATTCGAACGGACGTGTCTGTACGCTATCAGCGGGCGTTTTCGATTCTGCCTTACCGATACGTGCAGTTAAACTTATAAGTCCGTTACGTTCTTCTTTAGTAAGTTGTGCGTCAAATACGATACGAGCACGTGCAACCACGACTTGCTTTACAGCTTCTTCGAGAGACGTGCTTTCAATCCATGCTTTATTAAGAATGACAGAACCATCTTGATTCATATACATTCTGACTTGCGTATTTCCAGTAGGTTCGAAGAAGCCTGCAACGATACCCTGCTCGCGCAACTTGTTCGCAACGCGCCGTGTCTCATCTGTTGCTTTGGCAGCTACTGCCTTATCCGTAAAGTGATCATTCAAGACCCAGGTGCCGTCAGCTTGTTTAGTCGCAGTTTTTGTAATAGCAGTCACCGATGCTTGCAAACCGGTACGCTCTTCCTTTAGCGCGGCGCGCTCTTCCTGCGTAACGCCTTTGCGCTTCTTTAATCGGTTGTTGATTTCGTCAAGCCGCTTATCAATTGTAGCCAGTGCCGTATTGATAGCGGTGGTTGCCGATTGTTCTTGCTTCTTTGCTGTTTCGAACACGGCGTTTGTTTCGGTAGCATCCGCAGTTGTTAAGTAACTGATCGCGCGGCTCATTGCAGTTATATCAGATTTCGTTGCAAGGTTAGCAGCCGACGCGAAAGCCTCGTAACCCATTTTTGCGGCGAGGGCTTGCAATGCACCAGACTTAGCGGCGACCCACTTATTATATTGCTTAACAGATTTTTCGTCGGTGATTTCTTCGGAAGTAAACTGAATATCAGAATCACGAAGAGCCTCAAGCTTTGTAGCAAAGTCTTTGCCGAATGCTTTCTCAGCAACGGCACTTCCCATCTCAAGCGCGCTCTTCAGCATACCTGCTTCACGGCCAGTAAGCTCGACGCCAAACTTATTTTTGACAGACCGTATGACTTGTAATTTCTGGCGTTTGTTAAGGACGGTAGTAGTAACACCACTAGCAATTCCTGCAGATAAGAAGGATATAAGCGCGGTTTCACCGAGACCTTTGAAGGCTTCCTTCATACCCTCAACGTCCCCATAAACAACTGCCTGTGTAATACCGCCGAGGGCATCCTGCAAACATTCTTGCGCAGCCTCGGTCGCGGAATTGACAACCCAATTAAGAATCTTATTACTGATTTTGCCGTCGAATACTTTATTCAGCGGTTTAGAAATAGTGCCGAATAAACCATCGAACGGGTTAGATATTTGTTCAAGGCCCCACTCCCAAGCGAACTTGAGTGCTGTGTAACCCCACGCTTTACCGACATTCACGTGGCCATCGGCGTCTTTGTACGAACCAATACCGTCTGTCCAATAACCCTCGGTATATTCCGTCTCAGGTACATACGTACCCCAGTTATCGAGTGCAACTCCTGCAAATAATACGGGACCTGCATAAGGTATTGCAGACATTAAAGTGATTTCAGTTGCTTGAATGACGCCGTCTACAACTCGCAATACTTTACCAAGTGTACCTTGATCATGTTGAACTGCTGAGTACGCAAAGTCTGGTGTTTCATAGTGCCAGCTTCCAGCCCAATCAGCGTAGCGATCGATAACGTCTTGATCAAAGATACCACCAATCAACGCTCCTACACCGCCTAAACCTTTGACAATAGAGGCTCCTGTATTTGCCAAGAAGCCGATGCTCATATTGTGCAGTATATTGAGGGACGAATCGACAAACTTATCCCAGCCGGAAGCATTCTCGTAAAGCGCCTGTTTGTAGTTAAGCTCTTGCAAATACTCGAAGTACTTGTCGTCGAGCGTATTCATATTGAGACCTTCTGCGTTGCCGGCGAAAACGAGAGATTCCTCGCGTGCCTTACTAACCCAGTCCTTCATCCACGCGCTGCCTTCAGCCGACGTAATGTTGGCCTTTGCCGACGCAAATGCAGACTCACGCTGATCTGCAGTTATCAAACCAGCGGCGAGTTGAGTATCGACTTCTTGCTGTGCTCGCTTGTCAATTTCGGACTGGAGACGCTTATCAATATCTTTGTAGATCGAAGTTGCCGACTCTTTAGACGTTGCATAGCGCGCATTCAGATAAGCAACACGTTCGTCGGACGTTGTAAAGCTTTCGTATAACTCTTTGTTAAAGTCAGTACTCGTCCAAGCGTCACCCCAAGCATTCTTCAAATACTCAGAACCTTGTGCCTGAATACCCGCAAAGTCTTCAGCAGTTACTCCTTTGTTATTCGAAATAAAGGAGTATGCCTGCTGAATATAACGCCTTCCTGCGGCTTCACTTTTTCCCCGCTCGGCTTGATAATCTTCTTCTCTGTATACAGGAGAAAACCGTGCTTTGCGGTAAACATATTCTTCGGGTGATACGTATTGTGCACCCTTAAACGGTTCAAATGTTATATCCATAGATTACTCCTCGTTGATAAACTTTTTGTTTTCAGATTCGGACACAATACGATACCACCACTGGCCATTATGGAAAACAAAGAATGTTCCACCGACACGTGCATTTGTGCCCTCGACAGGATTTTGTGGTAAACTGGTATTGAATTTAGCAGCTGCCTCTGGCCCGTCTGTAAAGTCGGTAAATCTTCCATACCGGTTAACGCCGCCATCAACAACTAGTGTTGCGAGGCCACCAACGACTTTATTTAGGTCATAGACATACGCGGTATTGTCGCCAATCGTTGCGCGTAGTTTACCATAATCGTGCGTATACATACCGCCACTACTATCTGCTTCAAAAGTACCGTTCGCCGTTGTGATATATACTTTGTCACCGCTACGCATAACGTCTCCGACTTGCAGTGAATGACCTGTTGAGAGTGTAGATAACCGATTTAATTCTGTTAAGGCATCGCCAGTCACTTGTGCAACCAGTTTAACGTCATATTTTGTGCCATCTAAAGTAAGCTTAATGGGACGCCCGACAGCGGCTTTATCTGAGCCTTTACCTAACTCACTTTGACCAGCATAACGCACACCCGCCTCAGTTGCTTTTTCTTTAGCAGCTGCTTCGCTTTGAATGCGCTGCTCTTTCTCAGTTGCAAACGATTCTTGCGTATAGCCGAGAACGTCTTGACGGAAGGCGTCAAGCATCGGCAAATATTTGCTGCGCTCTTCTTGGGTCCACGTTTGATTCCATGTACCTTCGCCACCATATAACTCATTTGTGAGGTAATACCGTGCAAGCTTACCTATCTCACTATTTGCGTCATAGACTCCCAGTCTATCAAGCGCATCCTCTGCGATGGTTGCAGATGCCCAAGTCAGTGACTTATCGTCCATCAATGCTTGTTTCTCAGCACCAAACTTAGAAGAATCTACGCCGACAAGATTGTGTGCTGCTCGGTATTCGTCGCCTTTCGTCGTGAACCAGCCGGCCGTATCAACGCCATTGAGTCCGGCTACTTTCTGAAGTGCCGCAATACCGTACGAGCTGTTAAGCAATGCAGTCATGAACTCGGTATACTGTTTAGACGTTGCATTGACCGACTTATTCAGGGTATCATAGATATTCGCGTATGCTTGCTTCTTTGTAGCCGCGGCTTGCTCAGCAGCAACGTCGTACGCAGTTCTGTATTGTGCAGCTTGCTCGTCATATCCTTGGCCGAGATACGATTTCTGTCCTGCCGATAATGTACCCGGATCACTCAGCGCTTGCTTCTCAGCAGTTGCTTGTGCGACTCCCGCGGTTGCTTGCTGCTGCGCAGCTGCCATTGATTGCGCATAGGTTTTATCTGCAGACGCCATTCCAGCATTAGCACTTTCAGCAAGTGTCTGAGCCGGACCGAGCCCTGCCGATAACTTATCTAACGATTCTTTTATGCCGAGCCGCTCTGCAACTTTCCCGGTCAGAGCTTCATTATACTCGGTTGATAACATTGCCATTGTTTATACCTCCGATTTTTGCGGTGCAATATCGAACAACGAAATTTGTACCGGCTGATAAGTATCTGCAACAGGTTGATTTACGACCGGTTCGGGTAAATGAATTTTCGGCTGTTCAGGATGATTTGTTTTTCTTTGAATATAGCGTTGCACAACGTCGTTAGACCGCGCGTAATACGATATATACTCATCTGCAGTCATTACACGGCCTTTATACCAACCAAACGCAAGTGCCATTATTATATTTACAAGCCACATTAAGAAGCGCCAAAGAGTCGCCCAACTGAATACGCTTGTAGTCGGATTGATCATTGCAAATACAATCGACGACGCGGCTCCTGATATTAGAGTTGTTGCAAAGAATTTCACGTTATGCCCTTTCGCATAGTTCTTAACCGAAATATATTCAATCTCTGTACCAGCAAGAATCGCGCTAGACCTAACAATAAATTTCTTCTTATTAGATTCACGTTCGGCTTTCGCACGACGTCGTTCAAGCATATCGCCCTTAGAAGACTTATGCAACTTCATATAAATCTTTTCGAAAATGTTCGGTTCAAAGTTGCGTTCGGTTAACGTACCGACTTTACTGTAAATGTAGTGCTGTCTGTTTTGTTCACTGAGCGTTTCGCAAAACAAATCGAAGTCGTCGGTATCCGTAACCTTTTGTAACGCAGCATTCAGTCCATTCTTTGCTTTAACAACTTGTTCACTTGCAAGTGCTTGCCGCTGGCCGTCATAAAACCACATTATTCTTACGACGCACGACAATACTAAAATAATACCAGTCTCAACTAAAAAAGCAACTGAAAGTTCGGCAATTCCTAATACGATAAAAGAAATGCAGAACAACACGCCCACAATGAGACTGGTTAATATACTGATTAAAATTCTGTAAAATGTCATATAAACCCCGAAATATAACGTATTTTTATTAAATGAAGCGATATGTAGCGCGCATTTCGACGATGCGCGTTTACGTATAAATATATACGCATTTTTATTAAGCTTGCTATTTCGCTTCTTTAATATTCTATTCTAAGTGTTTATTTATTTTTATTGATCAATTCGCTCAATTCGGTGAGTGTTTGATCTCTTTTCTCATTCTTTTTAGCATAACTGATTATATGCAGCGGTGCAGATACGCCCGTCGAGATTAAGGTAGCCGCTGTAAGCCACAACAGTTGGTCACCTATAGTCTGACAGAATATCGCAAGTAAAAAGAGAATCAAAACGCCGACGCCACCGGGTACAAAATTATCGAGCTTAGCAAGTTGCTTGCGCATTACAATGAATACAACTATGAGTGCAATGATTGCTGCCATCGATAACCCAGTCGAGACTGTTAAGAATTCTTTATACTTGAATACTAAGACTCCCAGAGGCCCGATAATCTGAACAACATATCCGCCGATTTTGAGTTTCGTAGAGTCTTCCATAGTCTACCTCTCAATCGCAGTATATCCGGACGGTGCTTCTTCTGCCTTCGTAACTGTCGGAGCAGCCTGTTCTTCGAGTTGCGCGATCGTTTGTGCTTTCGCTTCGTTCTCGTCTTTCAGTGCTGTTATCTGCTCGGCAAGCTGATTGAGCGCGTCAATATCAGACGTCTTAAACTCAGCGGCCATTGCCCGCAAGTCTGCTTTAAGCTTAGGAGATACATTACTGTTCTCAAAAGCGTACGCAATAAACGAAGCGAGTTGCGCGAGCGCCTGTTTAATATCGGCGACCGTAGTTGTGAAGTCAGTCGTTTGTCCCGCGACAGTATTGATCAACTGTGAGTCTGTTGCTTGCTGCTTGTTAAGCTGCTGCAAGTTCTGAACCACAAGCTCGTTCTTTGTAATCGAAGTCTGTAGTTTAGACTTGACCCAAAAGAACAGAACCGGGATGAGTCCGATAATTGCCGTAATAAGAACCGGAATAACTTGATCCTTATACGCTAACCATATTTCTTGAAGTGTTGCCATAAGTCCTCCCTAAAACAAACTGTTTTCTGTTACCGGCGGAAGTTCGTCTTTACCTTGCAACTCCCGCAATTTTTGTTCTTTGCAATATGCGTCCGTCATAAGCTTGAACTCGTTATCCTCGCACAGCTCGCTAATACCAAAGTACCGGTATAGCTCGAGTCTTGCTTTACGCCAAGTAAACTCGGTTCTAAACCATTCTTTGATCGCGAGTTGCTTTGCATAATTGAGTTCTTTTTCTGTCAATTTTTTCATAACAAAGGTCCTCGTAATACTTTATACTTGAATGTTAACTGCGATAGATTAGCCTTACACATAAACTCTTCCGGCAAACAATCTTCGTTCTCGGGCACTTTCACCGACGAAATGCGCACACGAATATACATAAAGCGCGGGATCGCCATCGGTTTCTGTGTAGCTCGAATCTTGTATACATAGTCGTCATATACTTGCGTAGGCTGTTCGGTATGCGACTTGTAATAAATATCGGTGCGGTACTCAAACATTATTCTTGACTCGTCGTCATAGTCGTTCATACCGAATATGAGCGCAAGCAACGTTTTATAATATTGTACTGTATCGAGGTTTATTACAGCAGAATGCCAGTGCCAATCAATCTGGTTAAGTGACGTTGTTTTCTTAACTGTGTCATATACTTCGTCACCATAGCATTTGATTGCAGCCAGCAACGTATCGCCGTTTTTATACTCGCGCAGAAGCTCTGCCTCTGAGAATGTGTAGGTTGTTGCTTTCTTAGTAACAAGATATACTTGACTATGCGCAAGATATACAGATTGAAAGACGATCGGTAATGTCCAGTAAAAGAAGTTATACGTTGCAATCTCTTGCGCAATAATTTCTGTTTTTGTTGCGTTGGCTCGTGTAAATATATACAGTTGCCAATCTTTGTACCGGATGGTTTGCAAGTGTGCGATGCTCGGTATAAGCTTTCTTAATAACCCGCCTTGCAACGTTGTCAACGGATCGCTGATATTCTGTGCTTGACGCTCATTTGTAAATAAGTTTTCGCTTAGCGCAATCTCATAGATACCGTTGCGAGTTACATAAGTAGGTCCGGTGTTAAGTGCCGCATAGCAAGACTCGGACGTTTCGTCTGGGTAAAGAATTTCAAACGGCAAGTTGAGTACTGTGCGTAACCACAAACCGGAAGAAGTATCTTTGTAATATAAGCACGTGTCGCTTTCGCAGAATACCAAGAATGAAGTATCGGTAAGACGTACCCAGTTGCGAATTTCAGACGGCGCGTCAAGCTTTCGCGATTCTGGCATATACGTCAAGTCTTCATTTGCAGTGCCGTATATATTAGTTCTACCAAACCACCAGTATACATTGTCAAGAAACAATACTCCTCTGAGGCTTGGATTCTCTGGCGTATACTCGTCAAGTGTTTGGGTTACATATACATATGAATATGCATAACTATTTAGGTGATCAGTATAACAAACTAATACGCCATACGCAGCAGAAAACCCAGCTGCTAATTTATCACTGATTGCGGTGATGTCAGATAAATGTGCCGTCGGTGCCGCGTATAAGAATACTACTCCGTTTGAGCTTGCTGTGAATAACTGTGGTGTTTGTCTTAGTGACCCAACAATTTGAATATTCGTAACTTTCGGCGTAGGCAGAGTAACATAGAGCTGCGTGCCGCTTGTTGTTACTGTTTCATAAACTTCGTGCAGTTCAAGAGTTTTATCATCAGTTGCTATGGTATAAACATTATATGCGCGTAAACTCACCCCGGTAACAGCTGCGATTATGTCGTTACTTGACACACTCAATGTAATACGCTCATATTTCATATCACTGCGCGGATATGAATTGTCAGTAAATAAATCTGCGCCAGCAACATATATTCGCCGATCTGGCATATCTAAACCGTGCCCAACGTAGCTTGCCGAGTTGCAAGCTACACATTGAAAAATTTCGGCGCTAGCTGTATATACAGTAGCAAGCATATAATTTTTACTAGGCGAAACTTCAGTATTTAGAAGCGATATATGCTGTAATGCATAGTACTGTGTTACGTCCGTATTTTCAGCAAATACTGCCAAACCAATACGGCGTATATAACCATTACCGACAGCAGTTTCACCGTCGATATAGACGGTGCCTAATTGCATCATCATAGTTATATCGAATTGTATCGCCTCGTTGCAATATTGACCGGTCTCAACGGTAGGACCACTCATACCATTTGTTCGATTAGTAATGTGTGCATAGTCCCATTGCAAGTATTTATACGAGGCATTTAACAAAATATGTCCATTTTCAGTTGACCATTTTAATGCCGTCCAACTGGCGTTATTCGTATTATAAATACCGCAAAATGTATTTTGTTTAGCTGTATCGCCGTTTAATAAACTGCTTCGCATCCATCGGTTAACTACACCTGATCCAGACTCAAAATACGTTGTTACGCGAGTCAGTGTATTTGCGGTTAACCGATAACAGCGCAGCCAAAATGTAGTATTACCGGCCTGTATAGACTCGAACAGCGCAATGCATATCAGCGTGTTGTCTGCATATACACTCAGTCGGTTAGGTCCTAACTCGTCACTCGGCAAATTCGAACGAAGCTCTTCGAAATCTTCTCCAAGCAGGGTGTCCCAAATGGCTACACGGCGTGTATTATTATGGGCATCTAATTGACTATACACGACATACTTGCCAAAACTGCCGTGCACTGTTCCATCTGGATAAACCGCTGCTAAAGCCCCAAGTTGCGCAATATCTATCTGATTATTCAGAATATTGCGTGCTTCGTCATAGATATACCCGCTTTCACCGAGATGCCCGGCTGGAATATAACCTGAAACTTTTTGGAATACTGTATCTCCAGCGTTACAAGAATAATACCCCGCAGAGCAACCCAGATAGTAAACATTCTTGTATTCTGTAATTGCAAGCTTGGCAGACGTGAGTGTCGGGATCGTAAAATCTGTCTCTACGTTTGTTGTAAGATCCGTTCGCGTAAGATAATAAACACCGTCTTTGATATACAGTGTCCAGTACGCATTATCGGTATAGATCACATTTACAACTTCAGCGTTGGCGTGTTTAAGATTCTGTCTTACATACTGGAGGCGCGGGCGAGTAGTCAAATTTCCGTTAGCATCAACCCAAACATTTTCAGCATCTGAACAGGAAAGAGGGTCCGTTACAAGAGGGTTCTCTCTTGTGTCCAGGCCCTTAAAACCGATCAGATTCTTATGATAGATATAGTCTTTCGACGGAATATCTACTTCGCCGGGTTGGCGTCTAACTGTTTGACCCACGTGCTTACCCCCGCAAGGAAACTATCAATGTCAAAATCGTTACCTTTCTGCTTCTCTCTTGCGGCAAGCATTTTAAGCATACACGCTACGCCTGCAAGAATATCAGTGCCTTGTGTACCTTTCGGAATGTGCAAATGAAAGCTACGCTCCGTATCAACTGTGACCTCGAAAAGTCTCGTCTCATCGAGAACTTTATGCGCAGGTTCATTAGTGATAACTTTCTTGTTTGCCATATTTTAATACCATCCTCTACTGCTATGATAATCGCGAAGGTTATCAAGTTCCGCAGTGTTTAGTCTTGCGAGCATCATTTCATACTCATTGCGTAACGTTGCCGAACGAATAGGATCGTCAATACTGAGTATTACGCTTGCAGCATACGTTGCTGCTATCGGTCCCAGCGCATCTGGCAACTCATATACTTCGTCAAGTGCGTCGGCTCCTGCAAGTTTGAGCTGATCTTTGTTGCTTGCAAATATTTTGAATCTGAATGGAGTAGTTTTGTTATACTCGATAGTATTATCAAAGTCTCTCCATATTTCACCCGTGAACGGAACTTTCATTATTACTGGATAGTTCGCGTCATATTGAATTTTGTATTTGCCGGGTCTATGTACATATATACCAGTTCTACTAACATACTCAATGTCGTCAGCATACTGGTATATACCGTGTTTGTCTTGAATGCGGATATTGTCGTTATCGATAATTTGTACAAAGTCCGGAGGGAATGCAATGTACTCGCTACCTGTAAACAATTTAGGTTCCGCAGTATTGTATATAAATTCTTTTGTAACCGGCTCTAATGCGTTAGAAATTTGAAGGAGACACTCGTTAATCGCTCGCGAGATCTTCTCAGTGTACATTGCGTTCACTGCCTCACTCGAAGTGACAAACAGCTTGTCGAATGTCAGTTCTTTTATCGCGTTGAGTAACATAGTGTCTCCTTATTATTTCTTAATTAAAGTGTAGCGCCGTCGATAGTACCGGTTGTGACGTCGATTTGCGAGCACGTATTATCTGTGGTAGTGCTGCACTTAACGTAGGCCATCGAAGACCAGTCACCGAAACCTGCTTGGAAACGAGCACGGCCGTCCCAGTAGTTAGCTTTGGTACGCTTGTCGATATACGAATCAACTTCGAGCGCTTTACGGTCGAACCAAACAGCGCCGAGGTTCTTCTGGTTAGCAACGGGGTCGATCATAATGAACGCGTGATCCGAAGCACCGAAGCCTGCCTTATTGTTAAGGTACGGCCAAACTTCGATCTCGAAGCCGCCCATATTTGCACCGTATTCCGAAGCAAGTGCTTTGCGAATCATATCCTCAAGGATATAATCTTGCGGCATTACGATACGAGTAAGATTTCTGGGAACGATCTCACCTTTGTACGAACGGTGAAGTGCAAACGCAGATTTTACGATGCCGAGCGTTCTGCAGATCTTATCATACAGGCCGAGGTATTGACTATTTGCAAGTGCAGTGCTTTCGGTGACGCCTTGGCCCTTGCCGTCTTTATCGACTTGAGAGACTCTCATAACGCCCTTAGGAAGCGAGAAGTCGATTGCCGATTGGAACTTATTCGACTGCGGTTTCGTATAGAATACTTTGCCGTTGAGTGCAGTCGCATAACCGTCGGTAGCCGATACTGCAGTATACGAGGTGCCGTCTTCTGCAACACCTTGCAGAGGTGTCTTGTGGTATTTGTGGAAGAAGGTTTGTTTTGCACCCTCGAGAGTACCGTCTGCAGAATCAAGTCCAGTGCAATCGAAACGCATATTCTTATACGTTGCGAAACCGGTAAGGCCGCCTGCAAGGATCGCAGCACCGAAGTTCTCACGAGTACGTCCGTAGGATTGAACGAAGCCGACTGCCTTAGCATTGATGTCAAGATCGCGGTTGTCTTCGATTGCTTGTTTGGAGATCGCAAAGGAGTTCGTCCAAATCTGCGTCTTGAAGACTTTGCCGTAACCTTCGTCGAAGTCAGAAAGATGCGCCGGTTCCATATCAGCCGTGGGGCTGAAGCCGTCCATACCCGAAGACGAATGATACTCTTCTTGGTATCTGTCTGTCGTTCTCATAACGAAGACTTTCGAAAGTTTACTCTCTTTCTCCCACGCTTCTATTTCGTTCGTAAGAAGCATCTGGATCGG
>ENA-OOZG01000215-OOZG01000215.1-human-gut-metagenome-genome-assembly--contig:-NODE-215-length-49353-cov-11.335064_pt1 | contig 49353 bp, 39 predicted proteins | sample MGYA00241706_ERZ501384 | MGnify/ENA primary metagenome ERZ501384 (study PRJEB25962, sample SAMEA2042742) | human gut metagenome | biome: human gut; feature: human-associated habitat; material: faeces...
TGGAGATTTGAGATTTTCCACGTGGATATTCGAGAAAGGAGGGGATCGGACGAATTCCCCCCGTAAAGATATGTAAATAGAGAGTAGAGGTTAGAGGTTAGAAGTTAGAGGTTAGAGATTAGAGGGCATGGGTGACACATTATATACAATAAGCTCATCAACCTCACTATGGAGGAAATAGAAAATCCCCTGGTGGAGATCTCTGATTATCCAGTAAGGGATGGAAAAATTCTTCGGACTTATGATTTCATTCTTCCGAAGTTTTATTTCGCGCCTATGTGGAGAATTTTCATTCCCCACGGAGCAATTGCGAAATCCCTCCGTGGAGCTTAAATTCCACAATCTCACGAGTGCCCCGATGTAGGAACGCACGGATAGTGTTGAGTCGGAGGGCATCCATTTCCGTTAAAACCAATAGACGCTGTAACCTTTGACCCAACGGACGCCCTCCCGCTAGACACGACCGTACGTTCCTACAAGTCGCTATACATCAGTGAATTGATTCGTGTTTTATAAGATTTGCGAAGTTGAGCCACAGGGACACATTTTGTCAGTTCGTTTTTTATTTGTAATATTGCGCCTAGAAAGAAAAGAACCGACCGGTACGTATTTATTCGATCGCCATGGAAGGAAAAGAGACTAAAAAGAAAGCGGCAATACTCCGAGAGAGCTTTAAGCTCTTTCTCGCACAGGGATATGATGCTGTCAGCTTTACAGATATTGAGCGCGCTGCTCAGGTCACTCGAGGTGCTATATTTCATCATTTCAGAGGCAAAGAGGATCTGTTCAAGCATGTTGCTGACCAATTCATCGATGCATTCCTCGATACATTCCTCGAGGAGGTGGACTATGGTGCGGAGTACTTGACTAGTCCGACGCCTCTCAAGGATTTTATGGACACCTGCTTGGCTCTCATAGAGCGACGGATGACCTATTTCTTCAAGGATGTCGATGTGCGTGTTACGTCTGCCAGCTTTATGAGCTTCATCTTGTACCTAAAAGATCATCACGAGACCTGGAGCGAGCAGATGCAGGAGTACGAAGCGAAAAAGATAGAGGCTTGGAGTGAGGCGATCAACCTTGCGAAGGAGCGTGGCGAGATACGTCCCGACACAGATACGACAATGCTCGCAGAGACCTTTCACCACCTCTACCTAGGGCTCTCTTTCGAAGGAGCAATGATTGACACACTCTCTATCCCAGCACTACGTAAGCAATGGGAGTACCTATACACCCTACACCATATAAACTGAAAGACCAAGAAGTCACTTCCGAAACCCTGTCAAAGTAGGGGCAAACGGCGTTGCGCTTGACAATCAAGCACAACTAACAAGAACAGAATATACTAACCAACTAAACTCAAAAAACATTATGACTAGAAAGAAGACTTTAGTGGCCTTGTCGCTACTCGTAACGTCCTTTATGGGACTGCTCTTAATCTCTTGCGATCAGCAATCGCCCCAGCATGGTAGCCAAGACAAAGGTGGCACCCTAGATGGTGAAGCTGGTCGGTCGACTTATCTCTTTTCAGGTATCTTGAAGACCCCTGACTTAAAGGTTAAAGCGAATGACGGTAATGGCTATGAACTAGGCACCACAGATCGCACAGCCCTCTTGCTCCAACTGTCCGGTGACATCTGTTTGCAGTTTAGCTCTGCAACTAGTGAGGAGTTTAAGAGGCTTGCCGAGAAGATTGGAGACCTACCTAAAGAGGAGGGTTACGTCTATGCAACTCCGATGGACAACCTAACGACGGCATCTTCAATTGCTGCAGTTGAGATAAAGGCTGTTACTCCATACGATGATGCGCATCCAGCGGGAAGCTCGCTAAAGGATCTCGTCCGAATTAAGTACCAGTCTTTTGACCACGTATTTGATCAGACGCTAAAGCCAACGACCTTTGGCAGTGCATACCATGCGATGTACACGATCGAACCTGCAGAAGACTTTACTCCTATCAAGCACCCAGCGTTGATCATGGGGCATTACTCTGAGGAGAAGGGGTTGTATATGGATGGCTTGATCATGAGTGTCGAGTTTACAAAGGCTCCCAAAACGTCCCATCAACAGCTAGAGATAACCTTGTCCTTTGACAATGGACTCAAGCTGAAAAAAGAGATTGCCATTGACATCCTCGAGCTGAAAGAGTAAGACATCAATATTGTATCGAAGATGCACGGGACATCGAGCACCGCTTCTAATCACCCCTTGCAAAAAACTCAACTATGAAACTCCCTACGAAGTCCTTTACTCACACTTGTAATTGTGTTGTACTTGACACTGGAATGTGCACTCACTATAAAGCCAAACATCGAAATGATATGAAGAGAAGTCCCCTTTTTATTGTGTGCATGGTCTTTGCTCTCTTTTTCTCTCAAAAGGCGTGGGGGCAAGTCAGTTTCTATGATGCGAGGGTGAGCGACTACGGGCAGTTAGAGCAAGTCTTGGGCGACAAGTGGAACACGATAGACTCATTGGTCGTGCATGGACCTATCAATGCTGCCGACTTTACAACTATATGGAAATGCAGTTTTGAGGGAAAACTCACAGTATTGAATCTAGAGCATGCACAAGTGGAGAATAATAAGATCCCTGTACGCGCACTTTTTAAAAGAGATAGGCAGGCTATTGATGACCCACGAGCATACCAAGGAGTCGTTTATCTGCCAATACGTCGTCTGATCCTTCCCGAGGGTATTCAGGAAATAGGTGATTTCGCTTTTTCCCGAATGAGATTAGAACAAGTGAATCTTCCTAAGAGCCTAAGGAAGTTGGGACGTTCGTGTTTTTCAAATTGCCATTGGCTGAGTACAGACCCTTTAATTATCCCAGAGGGGATCACGGACATTCCCACCCAATGCTTCATTAACTGTCAATCTTTTGGTAAGTTGATTCTTCCTTCTACGCTTAAAAGCATTGGCATATCTGCTTTCTATAACACAAGAGTGGTAGAGGTAAACTTTCCTGAGGGTTTGGAGCAAATCAAACTCGCTGCTTTTTTGGGAAGTGACCTCACAGAAGCAATACTTCCTAATACAGTCATAGAGTTGGGAGAGAGTATTTTCTCTATGTGCCCAGCATTAAAGATGATACAGTTGCCAGAGCATATTAATACGATCCCTGCTTCTCTAGCGTCTTGGTGTCCTTTATTGGAGACGGTGAATATCCCAAAGAGTGTGACAATAATAGATGAGGCGGCCTTTTGTGGGGATGTAATGCTCAAACCAGTAAACTTGCCCAATGGATTGAAACGCATAGAGAAGGATGCTCTTTGGTATGTTGCAGTTGACTCTATCGTATTCCCAAATTCTCTTGAGTACTTGGGGGCAGGAAGTTGTGCGAATTGGAAATACGTCAAGAAAATATATTCGCTCTCTCCTATTCCACCATCTTGTGATACTAACGAAGAGGGGAAACATGAAACTTTTCACGGCTATACCCCCAACGACATACCTGTGTATGTTCCCATCGGATCGGGCGAGAAGTACCGTGAAGCTTTCGGTTGGAGTTACTTTACCAATATCATAGAGACGGACAAGCTCCCCTCTGGGATAGAAACACCTCAGGCGGACGATGCTGGAAAATACAAGATCTATGGAAAAGACGGCCGACTGGTCATTGAGGCGACGGAAAGCCTTTCCTCTCCTGTTTCGTATGCTGTTTATGCCATAGATGGGACGCTGATAGCGCAAGGAAGCTTCATCTCCTCCTCCCATTCCATTCCAATGCCGTCAAGAGGTACCTATATAGTCCGCATCGGTAACTCCATTCATAAAACATTGCTGTAAAGTTCCGTAGGAACTTTTGCATCAGAACAAAAGAAGCGACATTCTGTATTGACCGACAAGGCGCATGAAGATGCCAAAAGAAACTATATCTAGGGAAAGCTCTAAGCTGTTCTTAGCAGTAGAAACAAACGAGGTTGCGCTTGACAGCTAAAATATGCAGCTAATCGGACCTACATAACCAACATAGATTATGGATAGTATACTCTCTATAAGAGGCTTGCACTTTGGTTACCAAGGCAATCCAATACTCCGAGGGGTGGATCTAGAGATCCCTGCGGGTTCTATATTCGGCTACTTGGGTAAGAATGGAGCGGGCAAGTCTACGACGATTAAACTACTCTTGGGACTGCTCCCATTGGATGAGGGGGAGATACTTTTTAAGGGTGTAAACCTTAAGAACTCCCCCTTACTGCTACGCTCCAGTGCTAGTGGCATGATTGAGCACCCCTCTTACTATCCTTTTCTCACCGTCTCTGAGAACCTTGACTATCTAGACAAAATCTTTAGAATGGGACGAGAGCGAAAGCACGAAGTCCTATCTCTCCTTAGTCTCAGCGAGCATGCCGACAAGAAAGCACAAGCACTCTCGTCGGGTCTGAAGCAACGTCTAGGCCTGGCTATGTGTCTCTTTAAGCGTCCTGAGATGCTGATCCTCGATGAGCCTCTTAATGCACTCGATCCTCAGGGGATCTATGAGCTTAGGAATATCTTGGCCAGACTTAATCAAGAGGAGGGGGTGACCATCTTTCTCTCTAGTCATATCCTAGAGGAGCTGGAGAAGTTGGCTGATCAAGTCGCAATCATTAAGGAGGGCAAGATACTCTATCAAGGAGGCATCGAAGCACTTACCAAAAAGCAACCCGATATCGTATGTCTCAAGCTGAGTGATAGCGCACTGATGACGCAACTAGGATACGACTCTAGATTCACACTGCTGCGGGTATGTGATACGCATCATGTCGAGTTTGAGGTAAAGGACGAAGAGGAGTTTGCTCGCCTGCTCGCCACACTTAGTCAAGACGGCATCTCTATCTACAATGTAACGCATAGGGGTTCGGCTCTTGAAAATGCTTTTATCCACCTTACCGAATAGCGCCACTATGAAGTCTCTCATATCACTATCCAACATACTACAAGCAGAGGTTTATAAGACTCTGCGCAATAGACGCATTGTGACGCTTTTGCTATCGCCACTAGTTTTCTATCTACTGATACTCCTCTATGCTATTTACAAGGGGCGGACGGGTCTTTTAGATGCTACGGCATTTGCCTATGATGGTAATCCGTGGCTGATGATTTGGTCTCGCTATACACTCCCGTTACTATCCCTCGTGCTACCACCAGCCATCGTGGTCCTATCTTATATGGTATGCGAGTTGGAGTTTCAAAACGATAATATCAGAACTCTCTTTGCACTCCCTATAGTTAAGTGGAAACTCTATCTATCCAAAGTCCTTTCGCTCTCGTTACTCACGGTAATCTTGTGCCTAGTTACTTGGCTTGGCTTCATCTTGGGAGGATACTTACTTGGGCTTTTGATACCTGCTTACAAGTTTACAAACTACTCCATTTGGATTAGCTCGACACTGCTATTGGGACGCATTCTACTCGCATCGCTCAGCGTTGGAGCATTGGGACTTATTGTCAGCTTGCTAGCGCGTAGTTTTACGCTACCTATCCTGCTGGGATTCTTCTTGACCGCCTTTGCTGTTTTTATGACCAACGAACCTTCGGGAGCCTATCTTCCCTTTGCTACCTTCACATACTTAGCTTCGATACGACCTGTGGAGGAGCTTACAAGCTTCGCTCTGAGAGATGTGGTAAACCTCCTCTCTTGGGGGATTGCCTTGGTGATAGGTTATCTCTGCTTTACTCCTGAGAAGAAACAACTATGGGGCAAACATTAAACTCTCACGATATGATGAAATCAACCCTTATCCGCAAAGCCCTCCTAGTGACGGGGCTATTACTTGTCGCACTATCCGTTTCGGCGCAGAGATCTCCTTGTCAGATCAGTGGCGTCGTTATGGACTCCGTACGTCACGAGGCGATAGCCTACGCTACGATTGAGTACAAACTACTAGACGAGCAGTTGACAGGCGGAGCTGTGAGCAATGAGGAGGGACACTTCCAGATGGCACTGCCTCGTACGGGTAGCTACCAGCTAACGATTCGGTCGGTTGGCTTTCAGACTAAACAAATGCGGGTCACGACGCAGGCAGGACAGAACAGTCTAGACACGATCTACCTAGCACCCGATGCTCAGACTCTAGACGAGGTGCAGGTGGTGGCGCGACGCAAGCTCATCAAACTCTCTCCCAAAGGCTTGACCTATGATATGAAAAACGACGTCTTGGCTCAGACGGACAATCTCCTCTTTGCTCTGCGCAAGGTGCCCCTCGTCACTGTAGATGGAGAGGGAAATATACGTGTCAAGGGGTCGTCAAACTTCTCCGTCTACATAAACGGCTCGCCCTCTCGTGTTGCCTCGATGAACCCCACGGAGGTCTTGCGAGGCATCCCCGCCAGTAGCGTCAAGGGTATAGAGGTGATCACACAGGTAGATGCTCGCTACGACGCCTCTGCTGGAGATGCTATCATCAATATCATCACTGAGAGCAAGAGCCTAGATGGGTACAGCGGCCTAGTCTCTCTGATGGGCTCTACAATCCCCAATATCAATGGCACCTCAAGTCTGACTCTCACTAAGGGTAAGCTTAGCGTAGCGCTCAACTACAACTATGACTATACGCGTCATAAGGATCAGCCTGTGGATGTGTCTAGACGTACATTCCAAGGGGATAAGACGACCAGCCTCTTCAAGTCCTCCGAGGTAGCTGGTAGTAACAATGATGGTGTCTTCCAAAACCATGTCGGTAGCTTGATGGGAGAGTACGCCATAGATAGCCTGAATAGCCTCTATGCTGATGGGCACCTCTTCGTCTCATCGGTCTACACCACAGGGCTGTCTCAGCAGACTTTCGATCGTCCTAATGAGCCTACACGATATGCCACGTCGCTCAATCAGATGCGCTTGACCTCTGGCTCTGTAGAGGGTAACCTTATTTATCGCAATCTCTATGCTGCGGACAAGCAGCCCCGCTTCTCGATAGGTTATCGCTACGCTTACAACCCAGACCAGAGGTACAAGGAGTGGACTGAGCGTCAGTACCGAGATGGCTTCACCAGCTGGGAGAGTTCTCTCTATGATGAGACACGACGTATGGAGCGTTCACGCGGAGGTCTGAGCGAGCATGCTCTACAGAGCGACTATCAGTTTATCTGGAGCGGAGGACACGCTCTGCAGGTAGGTGTCAAGGAGGTGCTACGACTGGGTAGCTCTCGCCCTGAGTACCATCTTTGGAACGAAGGCAAGGGCGACTGGCAAGAGGTGAATAACCCGCTCTACCGTCAGGGAGACATGAGTCAGCTGCAGAGCCTTACGTCAGCTTATGCCAACTACGCTTGGCAGGGTGAACGCTTCAGTCTCTCTGCTGGGGCACGAGGCACGCTGGTCTATGACAAGATAACTTTCTCGCAAAACAGTGAGGGAGACTTTCACAAGACAGGCGTAGACCTGATCCCTACGGCTACGCTCTCCTATATGCTGACTGAGCGCCAGCAACTTTCCCTCTCTTACAAGATGAACCCTATCCGTCCTTCCATCTGGCGTCTCAATCCCTATCGAAGTCAGATGACAACCTACGACATCTCTTTTGGCAATCCTTACTTGCAGTCGGAGCTACATCACAATGTAGACCTCTCCTATACATTCTTTTCGAACCAACTCTACCTCAGTCTAACGACGGGCTATGAGCAAACCAACAATGCGATTATGCCCGTAAGGTATAGAGACCCCAAGAGTCCAGAGATACTGTATCATACCTTTGCTAATGCTGGCTTGCACCGTGTGCCGAACGCTTCGCTTTGGTTAAACTGGCGTCCTATCATGCCCCTCTCGCTTACGTTCTTTGGAAGTTCTAGGTATCACCTCTTCGACTATCCTATCGAAGGACTCTCTCAGCGGAACTGGGAGCATATGCTCTCCGCCAATGTGGATGTCACGCTCCCCAAGTCGTGGTACCTAGGAGCTTCGTGGTACTACTATGCCAATCCGCCGACACTCCGCACGACCTACTCATACAACCACGGGTACAGCTTCTACCTGAAGAAGAGCTTCTGGGACGACAAGCTGGATCTAACCTTGACGGCTCAGCACCCCTTCTCGCAATACATGCGCTTCGAGACGAGACAGTGGGGCGACGACTTCGAGTATAACCAAAGGAATATGATCCAAGCGCGTGCTATCGGTCTAAAGATCACGTACAACTTCAACTCGGGCAAGAGCCGCAAGGTGACGCGCAACGAGTCTCTCGCCACCTCCGACCTAGACCGGAGGACTGGTGTACAGTAGCCTAGACTTCGCAACTCTTGCGAGTAGCCCGATGTAGGGTTGTGGGTTAGGTAGTGGGGTAGAGCTTTGGGGGCTATTTTGTATCTTTGCCTATCATAATTACTGCCGATTCCTATTCTACTTAATCCATAATGAAAAAGGTACGACTACATCGCGAGGGGGTGGGACTCCTCATCTCATTCTTCCTCATACTGACGTTGGCTTGCTGGGCAACCTTTGCCTTTGTGCCCTTTAAGGGGGTATTTATCTTGACTCTACTGGTATCGCTCGTGGTGATGGGGCTGGCGCTGAACTTCTTTCGCTTCCCTCGGCGTAGCAACAGCGAGGCGGCCAATAGACGTCTCATCGTAGCACCAGCCGATGGCAAGGTGGTGGTCCTGGAGGAGGTCGAGGAGCCTGAACTGCTGGGACGCCGCTGTCTCAAGCTATCGATCTTTATGTCGCTCTACAATGTGCATGCTAACTGGGTCGCCTGCAATGGTACGATCACCCATGTGGAGCATCAGAGCGGTGCTTACTACAAGGCTTTTCTCCCTAAGAGTAGCGTGCTCAATGAGCGGTCGGCGGTAATAATCCGTACCGATTGTGGTCATGAGGTGCTAGAGCGTCAGATCGCTGGTGCTGTGGCACGTCGTATCGTCACTTACCCGAAGGTGGGCGATGAGGTGACAGTCGAGGACTTCCTTGGCTTCATCAAGTTTGGCTCACGCATTGACCTTTACCTGCCGCTGGGTACGGAGATAGCGATCAAGATAGGCGACGAAGTGGTGGGCGGTGAGACAACGCTGGGCTATCTGCCCCAGTAGGCACGCTTCTTGCTGTATGATGATCAAAACAACGCTGTGATGAAGATCAGACAATTTATCCCCAATCTCCTAACGCTGTGCAATATCCTCTCGGGTGCGGCAGCTATCATCTCGATCCTATACTATAAGGAGTACCAGATGGGTGCTATCTGGATTGCTGTGGGTGCTTTCTTTGACCTGCTCGATGGTATGGTGGCGCGTCTCCTGCATGCGACCTCTCCGATAGGCGCTGACCTGGACTCGCTCTCAGATGTGGTGACCTTTGGCTTAGCACCGGCACTCCTAGCTCTCTGCACGATGGAGGGGAGACTCTTGGCGAGTGGCTATGCAGCGTCTACGGCTCTGATGATGTCGCTACCTTTTCTCCTGATCTTACCTTTTGCAGCCTACCGCTTGGCACTCTTTAATAATGATACGGGGTCGAGCAACTACTTCCGTGGGCTACCAGTGCCTGCCTCTGCGCTCTTGTGGATCGGCATCTCGCTCTCTACTTGTGCCTGTGCGGTGGATACCCTTTCGCTAGTGACTAGCTACGGATTGCTCCTTCTCTCCTGTATCCTGATGGTGAGCCGTATGCCAATGCTCTCGCTGAAGCACCTAAGCGCACAGATGAAAGCGCCTCATGGTACGATCATTCTCATCGCATGGGGCGTGATCCTAGTTCCTGCGGGCTGTCTCTATATGTGGCTAGGCTCCGTGGCTAGCACGCTACGCCTAGTGATGCTGCTCTATATCATCGTCTCGCTGGTCATCGGTCGGCAGATCAAGAGCAATTCGGATGCTATCGATGCTGCGGCTCAACAATAACACCTTAATCTACCCCGACACATGGAATTCATATTTGGTCTGATCCTCGTCTTAGGACTTGCGTACCTGCTCATTAGATACTTTGCGCCTCGCATCTTGTACTGGATGGTGAGACGCTACATACAGCAGGCTGACCCGCACACTAAGTCACGAAAAGCTCCTCGTAAGGGGTGGCACTCAGCCGCTTCACAGCAAAGCTCTGCCGACTCACAGTCACAGCAGGGCAAGCTCGACATGAAGGATATAGCGAAGAAGAAGTTTGAGAAGGACCAAGGGGAGTACGTAGACTTTGAGGAAGAGTAAGAGGAGACTGTTGACTTTTGCAACAGTCTTAGTAGGGGAAGTCGCTCTCCTCGTCGTCAGAAGCCATCGGGTTGAAGTCTGAGGCTCCCGCGTTAAAAGACTGATCGAAGGGATGGGGCGCACTGCCTGCAGAAGAGCCGCTAGGCATCGATGTCGCAGCAGAGCGAGCTTTACCGCCATTGATCTGAGAGGTGTAGTGCATGTTCGCCTCCTCAAGTGGATAGAACTTAGCAAACTCGCCACGGAAGCCGATACGCACATCGCCGATCGGTCCGTTACGGTGCTTGGCAATGATGAAGTAACCGATACCCTTGGTATCTCCATAGTCATCCTGCATAATGCCATAGACCTCGGGTCTGTGTAGGAAGCAAACCATATCGGCATCCTGCTCGATAGCTCCTGACTCACGCAGGTCGGAGAGCTGTGGCACCTTACTATTCGTGCCGCTATCGTTCTTGCGCAACTCGACAGCACGGTTGAGCTGTGAGAGGGCGATGATGGGGATGTCTAGCTCCTTGGCAAGCATCTTGAGCGAGCGGGAGATGGTACTGACCTCTTGCTCACGGTTGCCAAAGTTCATCCCACTGGCATTCATGAGCTGGAGGTAGTCGATGATGATGATCTTGATGTCGTGTTCCCTCACGAGACGGCGCACCTTAGTACGTAGCTCGAAGACGGAGAGACTGGGCGTATCGTCAATGTAGAGGGGCGTATTCTCCAAGACGCTGATACGCTCATCAAGCTGCGTCCACTCAAACTTCTCGAGCTGACCACTCTTGAGCTTTTCGCCTGGGAGCTCACAGACGTTACTGATAAGACGCTTGACCAGCTGTACGCTACTCATCTCAAGGTTAAAGAGGGCAACGGGTATCTTATTGTCTACCGCGATATACTTAGCCATCGATAGGACGAAGGCTGTCTTACCGATAGCGGGGCGCGCTGCGATGATGATGAGGTCTGACTTCTGCCAGCCTGCGGTCATCGCATCGATGCCGTCAAAGCCTGAGGAAATACCACTGATACCCTCGGCACTATTGGCCGCTGCCTTGATGTCGTCGATAGCAATCTTGAGAACGGTATCGATAGGCTGTACATCCTTGCGAAGATGCTTCTGCGATAGTGCGAAGAGCGTTCCCTCGGCGGTCTCCATCTGATCCTCGATGTCGATGGTGTCTTCGTACGCAGAGGTGAGTACTTCGGTAGAGAACTTGATCAAGTTGCGGCTCAGTGCTTTCTGCGCCACAATCATGGCGTGGTACTCTAGGTTGGCCGCACTGATGACTCGGTTGCTTAGGTCGACGAGAAAGGGCATTCCCCCGACCTGATCCAGCTTGCCCTCACGCTGTAGTCTCTGACTGACCGTGTGCAGGTCTATGGGCTGCTCCTCTAGACTGAGGTCGCGCATGACCTCAAAGATAGTCTGATGCGCATTGACGTAGAAGCTCTCGGGCTCCAGGATCGTGCTGATCTCGGAGAAAGCCTCCTTCTCCAGTAGTATGGCGCCTAGTACAGCCTCCTCAATATCTGTCGCTTGAGGTGGCACTCTGCCCTCGGTCGTGCGATCGAGCGAGGCTTGTGGCTTGCGGAGCTGCTTCTGCTGTGTAGGCTTTAGGGATGGCATGGGTTAGTTCGTTTGGCTAGGTGAATTGTTACGTATGGGGGACAAGAGAGTAGCCTAGACGGGAGCCTAGGCTGTGAAGATCAAAGGAGCTGTAGCGGTAGCTTTAGTCGAGCTTGAGGACAGCGAGGAAGGCTTTCTGCGGGATCTCCACGTTGCCGATCTGCTTCATACGCTTCTTACCCTCTTTCTGCTTCTCTAGTAGCTTACGCTTACGACTGATATCACCACCATAGCACTTGGCTGTCACATCTTTGCGTACCGCCTTGACCGTCTCACGGGCGATGATCTTAGCACCGATAGCGGCTTGGATAGCTATGTCAAACTGCTGGCGCGGGATCAGCTCCTTGAGCTTCTCGCACATACGGCGACCGAAGGGAACGCTATTGTCAAAGTGCGTCAGCGTCGAGAGCGCATCGACGGGCTCGCCATTGAGGAGGATGTCTAGCTTGACCAACTTAGAGGGACGGAAGTCACTCAGATGATAGTCGAAGGAAGCGTAGCCTCGTGAGATGCTCTTGAGCTTGTCATAGAAGTCGATGACGATCTCACCGAGAGGCAGATCGAAGTAGATCTCGACACGGTTGCCACTGATGTACTCCTGCTTGATGAGGATGCCACGCTTGTCGAGGCAGAGCGTCATGATAGGACCGATGTAGGCGGTATCTGTGATGATCGTAGCGCGTATGTACGGCTCCTCGATATGGTCGATCTGCATCGGATCGGGCAGACCGGACGGGTTGTGTACCTCGGTCACGCCACCCTTCTTGTCGTAAACAAGGTAGGAGACGTTGGGGACGGTCGTGATGACGTTCATATTGAACTCACGGTCGAGACGCTCCTGAATGATCTCCATGTGGAGCAGACCAAGGAATCCACAGCGGAAGCCGAAGCCTAGTGCTGCCGAGCTCTCAGGCGTGAAGGTGAGCGAAGCATCGTTGAGCTGTAGCTTCTCGAGCGAAGCGCGCAGGTCCTCAAAGTCTTCCGTGTCAATGGGGTAGACACCGGCGAAGACCATCGGCTTGACCTCCTCAAAGCCCGCGATAGCCTCTGAGGCAGGACGCTGTATGTGTGTGATAGTATCACCTACCTTGACCTCTTTGCTGGTCTTGATACCAGAGATGATGTAGCCCACGTCGCCCGTGTTGACCCGATCTCTCGGCATCATGTCAAGCTTGAGTACGCCTACCTCATCAGCGTCGTACTCCATGCCTGTATTGATGAACTTGACCTTGTCGCCCTTGGCTATGGAGCCGTTGACAATCTTATAGTAGGCGATGATGCCACGGAAGGGATTGAAGACGGAGTCAAAGATGAGCGCTTGTAGCGGAGCATCTGGATCACCCACAGGGGCTGGCACACGCTCTACGATGGCATCGAGGATTTCGTTGACACCCTGTCCCGTCTTACCACTGGCAAAGAGCACTTCGTCTGGATCTACTCCCAGCAAGCTGACGATCTGGTCTTGCACCTCTTCGGGCGAAGCGCCTGGCAGGTCGATCTTGTTGACCACTGGTATGATCGTCAGGTCATGCTCGATCGCCATGTAGAGGTTGCTGATGGTCTGCGCCTGTATTCCTTGCGAAGCGTCTACGATGAGCAGTGCACCCTCACATGCAGCTATGGAGCGAGACACCTCGTAGCTGAAGTCCACGTGTCCTGGCGTGTCGATCAGGTTGAGCGTGTACTCCACATCATCCTTAGTATAGGACATCTGTATAGCGTGGCTCTTGATGGTGATGCCACGCTCACGCTCTAGATCCATATTGTCTAGGACTTGATCCTGCAGATCTTTCTTTTGGACCGTATCTGTGTACTCCAAGAGTCGATCGGCGAGGGTACTCTTGCCGTGATCAATGTGGGCTATGATACAAAAGTTACGTATGTGCTGCATGTGCTAAAGGAATTCGTGCGCTAAGTAAAGGGCAACAGTGCTACAGTCTATCTGCTGTAAGAAAGGAAATAAAAGGCGGTGCGAAGCTGCGGGGAGGGTCGAGGAGCCAGTTACTCCTCCTCGTCCTCCATATTGGTGAAGACGTTTTGCACATCTTCATCCTCTTCGAGTCTCTCGATGAGCTTGTTGAGCTCTTCGCGCTCCTCAGCTGTGACAGGGCGTGTATCGTTGGGTACGCGGATGAACTCGACCGAGCTGATCTCAAATCCTAGCTCCTCGAGCTTGGCCTGGAGTGCACCATTCTGAGAGAAGTCGCCCTCGATGACCCACTCCTCCTCGTCTTGCTCTATATCCTCCACGCCATAGTCGATCAAGTCTAGGATCAGCTCCTCTTGGTCTATCTCTGTCTTGGGCTGGACGTGGAAGACGCATCGGTGGTCAAAGAGAAACTCCAAGCTACCAGTCGTACCGAGGTTGCCTCCGAACTTATTAAAGTAGCTACGTACGTTGGCGACCGTGCGGGTCGTATTGTCTGTTGCTGTCTCTACAAAGATGGCGATGCCATGCGGCCCGTAGCCCTCATAGTTCATCTCCTTATAGTCGGTGTTGCTGTCCTTGTCGGTAGCTTTTTTGATAGCACGCTCCACGTTCTCCTTAGGCATGTTCTCCTTCTTTGCCGTCTGGATTAGGACGCGTAGTCGTGGGTTGGTATCAGGATCAGGACCTCCTGCCTTTACCGCTATGGTAATCTCTTTGCCTAGCTTCGTGAAGACACGAGCCATGTTGCCCCAACGCTTTAGTTTGCGTGCTTTACGATATTCAAATGCTCTTCCCATGATTGGATTGGATACTTAACTATGTTAGTTGATTTATATGTCTGATGATTGGATAGTCTAGCCTAGTCTAGCGAAGCGTGGCGTGGTACTCCTGCTCGATGGCTTGCCAGATGCGCTTCATAGCAGCATCGATCTGTGCGTCTCGTAGGGTGCCCTTGTCGTCACGTAGGTAGAAGCTCAAGGCGTAGCTCTTCTTGCCCTTAGGTAGCTCCTTACCTGTGTAAACGTCAAAGAGCTCGATACGCTGAAGTAGCTTGCGCTCGGCCTTGCTGGCGGTGCGAGCTAATGCCTCGTAGGTGATGTTGTTGTCGATGAGTAGTGCTAGGTCACGCTTCACCGTTGGGTACTTGCTCAGCTCCGTGCTGACCACCTTGTGCTGTAGCAGATGCACCATCAATGTGTCGCTGTATAGCTCAGCGTAGTAGACCGGCTGCTTGATGTCGCACTTGGTGAGCCAGTAGTTGCTCACGACACCGACGTAGGCGAGGCTCTTGCCCTCTCGATCGGTGTAGCAGACTACATCGCTCCATAGGTCGTGGCACTCGGCAGGTGTAGTCACCGAGTAGTCTTCTGTCGTAAAGCCCATGTGCGCTAGGAGCTTCTCGACCACCCCTCGTAGCATGTAGGGAGAGGTAGCTTCGCCTGGGGTCGTCCAGCTGTTGGGCATGAGCGTGCCCGAGAGCCACAAGCCTAGTCTGTGAGCCTGGGTGTACTGGTCTAGGGGAGTAGTCACCTGGTCGTTTTGCTTGTAGCGGTAGACGTTGCCCCACTCATAGAGTGCGCAGTAGGGTTGCTTGCGGTGCACATTGTCAGAGATCGTCTCTAGACCGCCCACGAGGAGGGTGGGGCGCAGCACGTTGAGCTCTTGACTCAGCGGATTCTCTATCGGCACGAGTTGGTTAGGGTCAAAAGCCTTTTGCCCCTCAAAGTATTGTCGAGAGGTGAGCGAATTGTTCAATATCTCTCGATAGCCAAAGCCTGTGAGTAGCTCCGAAAGCTTGAGCTGAGCGTGATAGATATGGTCTTGGTCGCTCTGCTTAGAGAGACTCGCATGCACATAGCCCGACAGTGGAACGGCATTGTAGCCGTAGATGCGCAGTACCTCCTCGACGACATCCACTGGTCGTGTCACATCGTAGCGATAGCGAGGCACTGAGATGGCAAAAGCATCACCCTCCACAGCCTTAGGCGACATCTCTAGAGCCTCTAAGATGAGTTGTAGCTGGTCAGCCGTCAGGTCGCGACCGATAGCCCGAGAGACATAGTCCGTAGAGATCGTCAACTCTACGGGATCCAGGTGCTTACGATAGTGATCTACCGTCTCACTTGCTAATGTACCTCCGCAGATCTCTAGAATGAGGGAGACAGCGCGCTGGAGCGCCCAGTCGGTCGCCTCTGGATCTAGTCCACGCTCGAAGCGGAAGGAGGAGTCGGTGCTTAGCCCATGGCTTCTAGCAGCGCGACGTGTGATCGTCGGATTGAAGTTCGCCGCCTCTATAAATATGTCTGTCGTCTCCATCGTCACGCCCGAGTCGAGTCCACCCATCACACCACCTATGCAGAGCGGTGTGAGCTGGCTGTCGCAGATCATATTCTCCATCCCTGTGAGCTTATGCTCTACGCCGTCTAGTGTGGTAAAGGGTGTGCCTGCAGGTAGATGAGCTATGCGCAGCTTACCGCCAGCGATCTTCTGAGCGTCAAAAGCGTGTAGCGGCTGCCCGATCTCATGTAAGACGAAGTTGGTCACATCTACCACCGCATTGATCGGACGCTGCCCGATGCTTTGGAGTCTCTCCTTGAGCCAGTCGGGACTCTCGACGCACTTCAGACCACGTATCGTCACCCCCTGATAGCGGGGACAGTCCTCAGCGGAGACCTCCATCTCGACCTGTATAGCAGGAGCCTTCGCATCGACTGCCTGAGGCTTTGCAAGGGTCGGACGCTCTGCGCGGATTACATGACCATCACGATAGGAGTAGTAAGCCGCTAGGTCGCGCGCCACGCCATAGTGCGAGGTCGCATCGACGCGGTTAGGCGTTATGTCTATCTCTATGACGGTATCACTGGCTAGGTCAAAGTAGTCAGCCGCTGGTGTCCCAGGCCGCACCGTCTCATCGTCTAGCACCCAGATGCCAGAGCTGTCGGAGCCCATACCTATCTCGACTTGCGAGCAGATCATGCCCATACTAGACTCGCCACGTAGTTTGGACTTCTTGATCTTAAAAGCTTCGCCATCGGGCCCGTATAGAGTCGTGCCGACGGTTGCTACGACGACCGTCTGACCAGCAGCCACATTGGGTGCTCCACAGACGATCTGCACAGGCTCCTCCTCGCCGAGATCGACCGTGCAGATGTGCAGGTGGTCGGAGTTAGGATGGGGGATGCAAGTGAGGGTGCGCCCTATGACGACACCACGCAGACCGCCGCGTACCGACTCGGTCTCCTCGACGCCAGCCACCTCGAGACCGATGGCCGTGAGCGTCTCCGCTACTTCATTTGGATTATAACCCTCTAGACGAGGAAGGTATTGCTGTAACCAGTTGAAAGATATATTCATACGAATCAGACATAGGCTCTCTAGGAGCCGATGAATAGAGTTATAAAGCGAGACAGAAGAGACTAGTCGTGAGACTCAGTCTCTTTCTCTTTATTATTATATGGAGTGCTGTTACGCAGTTCGACCTTGGAGTATGGACGTGGGAAGCCTTCGCCAGCAAAGAGCTCGGTAGCTCTACCGTTGAAGTCCCAGAAGAGATCCCACATATCCGCATTAGCGCACCATACACGGATCATGATCGTATAGTTGCTCTCCGTCATATCCGAGATCACGGCTAGCACGCCTTGATCCTGTAGGATGCGTGGATCCTTGAGTAGCTCCGTCATGAGGATGCTCTTAGCACGCTCGAACGGCACGTCGTAGTCCACAAGAAACTTCCACTGACACCGTCTTGTGGACATCTCGGAGGTGTTTTTGATTATGTTAGTGCTCAGATTACCATTGGGGAGGTAGATCTTCGTATTGTCGACAGTGGTGATAGAGGTGTGGAAGATACCGATATCCTGTACCGTACCCTCGACATCTTGATAGACGATGTAGTCGCCAATGCGGAAGGGGTGCGTGATCAGGATGATAGCTCCACCCGCAAAGTTCTGTAGCTGCCCTGAAAGTGCCATACCAATGGCCACACCGAGAGAGGCGAGCAATGCGGCGAAGGATACAGCGGCAAAGCCCAGGATATTGATCACCACGATAACCAGTACAATCCAAAGACCAGCACGTGCTATCGAGCGGACGAAGTGCCGCAAGCCAAGAGCCTCGACACGCCTGTCCAGGAGTCGGGTGACGCCCTTCATGATAAGACCTATCAGCCAGCGACCTACATAAAATATGAGGATAGCTAGGAGGACGCGGATACCTATGTTAAGTGCTTTATCGACCCATGATCCGAGGGTGTCAGCTAGGTTAAAGTTGACGATACTATCGACGATCTCCTCCTTGGTGAGCGCCGTCGAGTCGAGGATGACAATGTCTTCTGGATTTACTTCAGGCATATACTTCTATATAGTTGGTGCTGTCGCTCTTATTTGCGATAGCACTCAGTTAGCAGAGCCAAAGGTACAAAAAAGCGACAACTTGACCTCCCTGCCAAGTGTGACCGTAGATAGCGTACATTCCACCCGCTAATTCCTTGTCTGTGGGGAGTCATCGAGCGGAGACGTTGTCCGCGCTGTCTGTATCGTGTTGAATATGTTATATATACGAGTTCCAAAAACAACTCCTCTCTTGGAACTTTTTAGTTCCAGCGGAGGAACTCTGAGATCCCTACGTGGGGATTTTTCTTTTCCAACGGTGGAAAAGAAAATTTCCAACGGAGGAAAACTAAGTTTCCAAGGCTGGAAAGTTTTTGGAAACCTGTAGAGGAGGTTCCTTATTGACAAAGTAGGATAGACACCCCTTGTGTGAGCTTTAGAGCAAGCTTATGACTTGAGATGTGGAAGGGGGGGCTAGTCGAAGGCGTTCCAGCCCTGAGCTTTGAGTTCGTGCTCGGCACGATCGGTCGATACCCATCGGCACCCCTCGGAGGCGTCCGTAGCGTGTCCTATGATAGAGACCCCCTCGATGGCCGATACTTGCCCGACCTGTGCCAGTGGCACGGTGAAGAGGAGCTCGTAGTCCTCCCCACCATTGAAGGCTGCCGTGACGGGCGACATATTCATCTCTTCGCAGAGAGCTATCGTCTCACGATCGAGAGGGAGTCGATCCTCAAAGACTCGCACACCTACCTGTGATCGCTCTGCTATGTGGAGCAGCTCGGAGCTCAGGCCGTCGCTGATGTCTATCATCGCTGTCGGCGTGACTCCCTGCTCGGCTAGCTTGCCACGCAACCAGCGCTGTGCTGACGGCATGAGCTGACGCTCGATCAGGTATTCGTACCCCTCGAAGTGTGGCTCAAACTCTTCTGTCGGTGCACTGAGGAAGGTGCGGTGCTCTCGCTCTAGTAGCTGGAAGCCCATGTAGGCTGCACCTAGATTGCCCGTGACGCAGATGAGGTCGTTGGGCTGAGCACCAGAGCGCAGGACAGCCTCTCCCTTGGGGACAGATCCTAGGCATGTGATGCTGATGGCAAGCCCGTTTTGCGAGGCGCAGGTATCTCCACCGACTAGGTCGACTTGGTAGTGCTGGCACGCTAGTTCGATACCTTTGTAGAGCTCTTCGAGCATCTCGGTGGTGTACTTAGCTGAGATGCCTAGAGAGACGGTGATCTGCTGGGGTATGCCATTCATGGCGCAGATGTCGGAGACGTTGACCACGACCGCTTTGTAGCCTAAGTGCTTGAGTGGCATATAGGTCATGTCGAAGTGTACCCCCTCAAGGAGCATATCGGTCGTGACCAATAGCTCTTCGTCAGGCTGCATCTGTAAGATAGCTGCGTCGTCTCCCACAGCCATGCGGACACGGTCGGGAGATGTAATGGCAAACTGCTCGGTGAGCTTGCGGATTAGTCCAAACTCTCCCAAGTCAGAGATCGGTGTATTCATAGATTATTCCTTTTCCTCGTTCCCCTCTTGCTCCTCTTTTTGAGCTTGCTCTGATGTGAACTGAGCTATATGGCTCATGACTAACTCGCGCAGATCCTCCTCTCCGTGAGACCTGAAGCGTACCTGTATAGGTAGTCGGAGGAACCGCTCACGTAGCTCAGGACTCATATAGGACTCTAGCTCGAAGATCTTGACGGCATCCTTGTCGGTACAGAGGAAGACGACCTCTGAGCCACGCACGAGGTAGTCTGTCAAGATGTTTTCCCACGTGGTGACATTGCGCCTAGAGTAGTGATGATGATCTCCGTAGGGGAGTGTCACCACACGTGAGAAGCCTCGCTCTACATAAGCAAAGAACTCCTCAGGATGTGAAATCCCAGATATGGCGATGACCACCGCATTGGTGTCTATCTTGGTGGGATCTGCATCTCTCTGGAAGATGGGTACGGGATCTTCATACTTAACCTCGCTAAAGAGGAGCTTCTGATGTGGGTAGAGATCTAACCGGCGCTCTGTAAAGGTGCAGTCTATCGGCTTGAGTAGGGTAGGACACTTGGTCACGACTACCACATTGGCACGATAGCGTGCACGTGCTGGCTCTCGCAGGCGTCCGGCGGGCAGTAGCACATCTTCCGTCATGAGCCTATTGTAGCTAGACAGAAGTATCGAGAACGAAGGTTGCACAGAGCGGTGCTGGAAGCCATCGTCCATCAGGATCACATCGGGACGCTGCGAGTAGGGCTGATTAACTAGGTAATTGATCGCTCGCACCCGGTTGCCATCTACGACGATCTGTATCTTGTCGCCAAACTTACGTAGGAGCTGTGCTGGCTCGTCACCTATGCGACTGGCACTATCGCCCAGCTCGGCTACCTTAAGCCCAAAAGACTTGCGTCTGTAGCCACGCGAGACGATAGCTATACGCAGATCGCCCATAAGCATCCGTATGAGATGCTCTATCATCGGGGTCTTGCCCGTACCTCCCACGGCTAGATTGCCGACACAGATGATGGGTATGGGGAAGGTGTGACTCTTCAGACGCCCCATATTGTAAAGGCTATTGCGTAGAGACACGCCCACTCCATAAATACCTGAGAGCGGTAATAGCCATCTATTGATCTTGGGTGTCTGATCCATACTGTGCAGGAGTCGAGAGGGTAGTCCGTATTGCTCTGAGAGACTAGAGATCTACTACTAGCGGTAGACGAGCTTGAAGACCTGACATAGCGCGTAGCTCACGTAGCTGATCGATGTAGCGGATCTCGTCTTCGGTAAACCATGAGGTCATCAGCTTCATACGTACAGCTTGTGTCGATGTGCCGAATAGCTCTTGGAGTAGATTGACCGCACGTCTTGAGTAAGTGATATGGTAAGTGTCATAGCCAGCCTGTGCAGCTGCATAAGCGACAGCATCTTGCAGACCTCCCAGCTCATCGACGAGACCTAGCTCCAATGCCTGAGCACCGGTCCATACGCGTCCCTGAGCGATGGAGTCGACCTGATCTCTAGTCATGCCACGACCCTCGGAGACACGCTTGAGGAAGAGCTCGTAGCCACGATTGACATACTGCTGGAAGAGCGCACGCTCCTCGTCTGTCCATGGACGATCGAGAGCACCTAGGTCAGCGTGCTGAGCCGTCTTGACCACATCTTGGTGTACACCGACCTTGTTAGCGAGCTTGGTCGCATTAGGCACAACGCCAAAGATACCGATAGAGCCCGTTATCGTCGAGGGCTCGGCAAAGATGTAGCTAGCACCCGAAGACATATAGTAACCACCCGAAGCAGCGTAGTCTCCCATAGAGATGACGACAGGTTTGTTTTCGCTAGCCTTATGGACTGCGTACCAGAGCTGCTCAGAGATGTAGCTACTACCACCAGGCGAATTGACACGTACTACGAGTGCATCGTAGTCGTCATCTTCGCCCATCTCGAGGATACGGTCAGCAAGTCGATCGGAGACCACTTTCTTGGTGTTAAAGGGAGAGTCAGCGACCTCGAGATTGATCTCGCCCTCAGCAAAGAGCACGCCCACATTAGCTCCTCGCTTACGGGCATCACCACGCGTAGCATACACATCGCGTAGAGATACGAAGTGTAGATCATCTTTCTCATCAACCCCTACGAGCGAGCAGAGCGTCTCTAGAGCTTGATCCTGATAAAGAGCACCATCGATGAGTCCATTAGCTAGGTAAGAGTCCGTAGATTGTACAGACTGCATACTGTCTGCTAGAGACTGCAGGCGTACACTGTCTAAGTTGCGACTGGTACCTACCTCGTCTAGGATGCGACCCCAGATGTCTCCGAGATAAGAGGTGATCTGGGTGCGATTTGCCTCGCTCATACTATTGAGTATGTAGGGCTCGACAGCACTCTTGAATGTTCCGACCTTAAAGACCATCATCTCTACACCGATCTTGTCCAGCAAGTCCTTGAAGAAAACAGCCCCGCCAGCCAAGCCATCGAAAGCGATAGAGCCCTCCTTATTAACATAGAGCTGGTCGGCGACAGAGGCGAGGTAGTACCCCTTCAGCGAGTACATATCAGAGTATGATACGATGAACTTACCCTCCTCTTTGAAATCTTCTAGAGCACCTCTGAGAGCCTCAGCTGAAGCAAAGCCACATCCAGGATCTGTCATATTGAGATAGATCCCCTTGATACGATCATCATTCTTAGCCTCGTCGATAGCCTCAAGGACGTAAGAGAGAGGCAGGTCGCTACTCCCATCGCTCTTGTCCAAGCCAAGATCAGCCCAAGGGTTTGATACATAAGTGTCAGATATGTGTGCCAGTTCGATCTTGAGTATGCTACCATCCTTGATCGGTCTGATCTCGCTATTTGCTCCGACGCTCAGAGCCGCTATAAAGCTGATCATAACGATGACCGCTAGAGAAGCAAAGATGACACAACTTACGACGATGGCTAGTAGTGTTGCAAAAAAGGTCTTCCAGAATGAATTCATACGAGGTCTATAATAAATATGTTCGTTAGCGAGTGTTAGCACCGCAAAGGTAACAAATAGATATCGAATAAGCTACATTTGCTCTTCCTTTTATAGTAGCAAAGGCACCCTTCTTACGAGGAGTGCCTTTACTTTTTGAGATGATGGTCCTGTAGGAACTATCGCTTGACGATGCGGTGGAGCGTCGTCGTGCCGTCGGCGAGAGTCACCTGTAGGAGGTAGCTGCCGACTGCCCACGAGGAGGTGTCGATGGTGTGGTCTGCCAGTACGCCTTCGGAGAGACGCGTGCCGTCGAGCGTGTAGAGCTGGTAGCTACCTGTCACACCATTCGTCTGAATCGTCAGATGATCCGTGCAGACCGTCGGGTAGACACGGACGGCATTCAGTGCGTTAGGCAGAGCTTCGACAGCAGAGATCTGACCATTCTCGTAGAGCGGCTTGACGCTGTACTCCTTGCCCGTTGCATTGGTGACTGTGTAGCTGAGGTCTTTCGTACGCCCTATCTCGGAGCCATCGGCATAGATGATATACTCTTTGACCACGGGCCACTGCGCTGGATGGAAGCCACGAGCTATCGGTCCCGTCACATCAACAGGTGCGCCAGGCTCTCCATCGTCTATCATAAACTCTATAGCTAGGGCGCCACCTTTAATAGGAAGGGACTGATCAATGTCTGCGGGCATCCAGTAGTGCGTATCAAAGGAGAGGACGTTGTGACGACTGCTCCAGTCGGTCGCAGGCGTTGGGTCGATCATCGCTACATCACGTCTGAAGTCCGTGCGAGTCTTGATCTGATAACCTACGATGAGCATCTCCTCGGGGCGTATCACCTTCGGCGTAAAGCCCTGTACCCAGAGCCACTTCTTCTGCTCAAACTTATCTCCGACAGGATAGCTTATGGCCGTTGTCTCATCGTCTTTGATCACTTCGTAGCAATCCAGATCTGCGATACTGGTGATGACATGTATATTCTGACCATTGCGCACGAAGAGTGTGTAGGTGTGCATATCAGGCGTACGCGCTGGTATAAAGCGCATTGCAGCCAAGCGGGTCTGCCCTAGAGGGGTGAAGTCATGACCATCGTAGCGGACGCCTAGGTAGACCTCCTTGTACTCAGAGTTTAAGCCAGGGAACTTTAGAGGAGCCACTCCCTTAGCTTCACTTTCGCTAGAGAGTGTAAGCTGAGAGATCAGCTGTCGATTGATAGGCTTATGCCAGGTGAGGGTCACTTGGGCTCCTTCTTTTTTCTGCTCAAACTGCGAGACACCCGCTAGGTCTGAGGTGAGGAAAGAGATATGACGAGGAGCTGTGTAGTGCTTTGTACCTTCCTGCCCGATGGTATACTGGTAGCGTAGCGTGTAGGTTACGATACCGCTCTCGTCTCCAGCTTGACTATCTGTATAGTGTCCTGTGTTAACCGGTAGACGCTCTAGCTCCTTGCCATTGCGCAAGATCTGTACCTCAGCTGTGATGCCTGCGGACAAGGCGGTCATCGGTTGCCACGATAGAGCTACCTGACCATTATGATATACGCCCTGTAGCTCCGTCACAGGAGCTATCAGCGTAGCGCCGGGCTTGTAGGCTCCAGGCAGAGTCATCGCTGTGCCATTCTCCTTGGGGTCTAGTATCTTGGCAAGCGGTTGTAGATGCTGTGTGTTATCTTGCTTGGATCGTGCCCAGTGCTCACTCAGCTTGCCGTACTTATTTAGAGCATTGATCCCCTTATCACACTCAGCAGCTCCTCCTGAGAGCGTGCCGATGAGGAGGCCCTTACTATTAAAGAGTCCCGAGCCTGAGCTACCGCCTTCGGTTACGCAGTGACCGTTCTCCGTCTTGGCATAGCGTACCGCAAAGTGTGCATCTTTCGCGCCAATATTGTCTTTCGTATTCCAAGTGTCATTTATGAGAGGCTCGGTAATCGTCGATATTTTCATCACATCGCCACTAGGGTGGTGCAGTCCCTTAGCCGTAGGCTCTAGGGTACCAGAGCGATCCCAGCCGTTGTAGTAAACGCCGTAGTAGTCGGGTATCGGCGTTAGTGCCTCAACGAGTAGTCCATCGCTCCCGTGATCCATCGGTGACTGAGCCAGGCACTTAGCACCACTGATGGAGTAAGCCTGCTCGCCTATCCACTGATTGTTGGTACATTCAGGGCGCTCGTAGTGGAAGTTAAAGACCCACTGACGAAAGTCCTCTTCGCTCGCATTCATAACCTTGCCAGAGAGCAAGTCCTTGTAGAAAGTACAGTGGTGAGCAGTCATGATGAGCGGACGCCAATCCCCGTTCGTATTATTGACCAGCGTACCACTACAAAAAGCGATCTTACCATGGAGTACGACGACTATCTGCACGATGCCGTTCTTGACATCCTGCATATCGGCACCCTCAGGGCAGTTGACGTTGACATTACAGACGCCCGAGGCACCCTCGCCAGGGATATTCCGAGGAGCTGCAACTGACTCAAAGAAGTAGCCGAGTTGCTTCAGCTGGATGTCGGCCAAAGCTCCCGCAGGCTCGTATTGTATGATCAGCGAATTACCTGCAATAGGGTTGGTGCCGAAGACTCCTCCATCGGGATTGCTCTCACTGGTGAAAGCTCCTAAGACCTGCTTTCTAGCTGGGTCAAAGAGATAGAGCCGATCGCCTGGTTGCAGGGCTAGCTTGTCAAATGAGAGTGACAGGCCCCGTGCGTCAGGAGCTGTGAGCTCTAGGTGATAGACGCTCTGCCCCTCGACTACCTCATGGGTCGCCTGCTGGTAGAAGTCTCCCGAGAGCGGTAGCATGCGCCCCACGATGAGCGGTGCGCCATTGTCTACCTGATGCCATTGCTCTGCCGAGCGTAAGTCCTGAGCGTTGAATGGGGGAGTGACCTCAACTACACGATGTGATTGGGCGGTGATAGCAGGCACGCCGCCGAAGGAGATCTGCGCCTGCACCAGGGGGATACTGCAGAGCAAGCAGAGCGTTGCTAAGAGTATGTTTCGAGTAAATCTATTCATAGAGAGATAGTGTTTTGATGCTGTAAAGGTACCCTTTTTCGACCACATACGACCTCAGACGAATAGCTGAGCCACGTAGTGGACGATCGGTATCAGTATAGAGGTAAAGACCCCCATGATACCAATAGCCAAGCCTCCGATAGCCCCCTCTAGGGCTCCCATCTGAATGGCGACCGAGGTGCCCACGCCATGCGCTGCTGCACCTAGAGCTAGTCCCTTAGCGATGCGGCTCTCTATGTGGAGCCACTTAAAGAGTATGGGACCTATCACACCCCCGATGATGCCTGATATGACGACCACCACAGCAGTCAAGGCAGGGATACCACCCGACTGCTCAGAGAGCGCGATGGCGATAGGGGTCGTGACTGAGCGCGACTCCATCGAGTAGGCGATCGCGTCGCCAGCACCTAGCGCATAAGCTAGTCCTACGGCACTGAGTATGCCGATCAGTGAGCCTACAAAGAGCGAGACCATGATCGAGACGACGCGCCCACGCAGGTACTTAGACTGCTCGTAGAGGATGTAGCCGAGTGAGACGACCGAGGGACCTAGCAGGAAGTTGATCAGCTGGCTCCCCTCCTTATACTCCTCGTACGATGTGTCTGAGAGATACAGCATTAAGATGAGCAAGCTTATCGTAACGATCAGAGGGTGAAAGAGTCCGATCCGCACTTTGCGATATAGGAGCAAGCTGAGGAAGTAGATCCCTATGGTGAGAGGCAAGCAGTAGACAGGCTTGCTCAGGAGTAGTGTGACGAAGTCCATCATGCGTTGTCGTTAGGTATTTCCTCTTTATGATGCCGCTCGAAGCGGTGCTGCATACGTCCCACGACCACCAAGACCAGTGCCGTGCTGACGACCATAGAGATCACGATGGCAGCCCAATACTGCTTGATCAGATCCACTTGAGTGATCAGCCCCACACCAGCTGGGACGAAGAAGAGACCCATATTGAGGGTGAGAAACTTAGCGACGCTGTCCACCTTGTCCGGCTTGATCAGCTTCGTCTCTAGAGCTAGAAAGAGCAGTATCAGCCCGATCACACTCCCTGGTAGAAAGTGCCCGATCATCATGCCGATCAGTTCGCCCACGGCAAAGAAAAAGAGCACCCAAAAGCATTGTACGAGAGACTTCATCTCTATAAAATCACGGTTAACTCAAAGATTGGACTGCAAAGGTAGTGAATTAGAGGTTAGAGATTAGAGATTAGAAGTGAGAGATTATTGCTGTCTAGTAGAAGGTCTTTGGAGGCTTGAGTAGGTTCCCCTGCAGAAATGAGCTAACTATCAGTACCACTTGGGTGAAACTAGAGTTTCATATGTCGTGGCACTAAAGTTTCATGCGGGTGAAACTAGAGTTTCATAGGTAAGAAACTGTAGATTGGTCGAAGTCGAGTAGTCGGACAGCAATAGAAAGAAGTAAAACTTCGGAGGAATCGAATGAAACTTCGGAAGAGTTTCTGCTCGCCTACGTTGAAAATGAAAAATAGCCACGTGGGGACTTCAAGCTCTCCACGTGGCTATTTTGTTATTGCTAGAATCTAATTCCCTGAGACTACTGAGTTATTAGGCAGTCTCTAGTGAGCTGTTATGGGATTAGAACTCGTATCTCCTCAGTCTCATCAGCTGCGCCAGCCTGTGCGGTGACGAGCTAGCTACTTTGGCTTGGCACTGTAGTAGTCGTGTATGAGGCGCTTAGCCTCGGCGAGGTCGGCTTTTTCATCGCCAGTGATACCTACGCTCTGAGGCGAGGGTATCTGGATCTCGGTGCCGAGGGGGATGTTGTCGGGGTCTTCGATCTGCTCCTTATTGGCGAGGTAGATGTAGATCCAGTACTCACTACGACCTAGGTAGCGACGGGCATAGCGCGCTAGATAGTCGCCATTGCCGAGGGTCACGGTGGTGAGAATCTCCGGCTGAGCAGTGGTGTCGGCAGGCGGTGCGACGCTATCGATGGGTGCGATGGTGTCTATCGTCGGAGTCTTCTCAACGGGTGCTGTGATGCTGGCTGGTGGCGTGGCGACTGGACCCTGCGTCCTCTCTTCTCTGCCGAAGACGAAGAACCACAGCAGTAGTGCCATCAGTAGGACAGCGACTAGTGGGATGACGATCCAAAGCCACAGCCTGCGATTCGTTCGCTCCGAAGGGGTGGGCTGACTCTCTTGTGGCTCCTCTTTTCGATAAGGCGGTGGCGTGGCGACAGTAGCTTCAGGCTCGTTGCTTTCGCTAGTTGGAGGAAGCGGTGGCGTGGCAACGACGGTTTCTATTTCGTTGCTTTCGCTAGTGGGGAAGGGTGGTGGCGTAGTGGGAGTTTCGGCTTGAGATTGAGGCGTCCAAGTGGGCGGAGTGGGCACTGGTTGGGGTACGTCTGCGCTCTCGGCGATACGACTGGAGATGATGGATGGGTAAGCCTGCTCTAGGCTCTCGGCTGGGTGCTCCTCGACATCGGGCCAGTGAACGCCCTCCTTGAGCAGCGTGGGGGCAAACATCTCAAAGGGCTTGTTGACCTGCCGGAGCAATTCGTCGCAGGGGGTGAAGGCGTAACTGGTCTCTCCGTGTGCCCCTTCACTCGCTATGAGCTGTGGGGCGAAGGTGCCTAGTGAAGCCCACTCGAGGGTGTGTCCTAGTCGCTCGTGCATCTCAAAGAGCTTCGTGACATTGTTGTAGAAGCTCTGGATGGTCTGCGGTATCTGGGTCGCCCCTTTTGCTAGTAGTTCGCCGATCTCCTCGGCAGAGAGTGGTTGCTCTTGGTTGGTGATGCGTGGCGTCACGCGCGGGGGCATCAAGTAGCACTCGCCACTAGGCAGTAGAGCGATGAAGGCGCTGTGACTCTCTGCGGACCAGAGGCCGACGCTACGCATATAGCTGGTGCTCCCCTGAGTGAGCCGCCCGATGAGTAGCGCGGTGAGGTCGCTCCATAGTTGCTGGCAGGTGGTCTGTGCGAGCTGGCTCTGCTCGGCGACCTCGAGGAGCCACTGTTCGGTCGTAATCATAGGATGAGATGCTCTGGGGATGTGGTCGCGATGAGGTCGTACTCCTCAACGCCTGTGATCTCGGCTCGGTAGAAGGAGCCGACACGTAGCGGACTGTCGCTACTGAGGATTACTTCGCCGTCTACCTCGGGAGAGTCGTACTGGGTGCGCCCAACGTAGTAGTCTTCCTCTTCACGGTCAACGACTACCTCCAGTGTCTTGCCGACCCTACGGCTATTGACGCTGGCAGAGATGGTCGCTTGGAGAGACATTAGGGCATCGTAGCGCTCCTGCTTGACCTCTGGCGGCACGTCATCTTGGTAATGCTTGTAGGCATAGGTGCCCTCCTCGTGTGAGTATTGAAAAGCCCCGAGCCGCTCGAAGCGCATCTGGCTGACGAAGTCAAGGAGGTCGGCAAAGTCTTCGTCCGTCTCTCCTGGATGCCCGACCATCATAGTGGTGCGCAGGGCGATGCCGGGCACTTGCTCGCGTATACGCTCTAGTAGGGCGACGGTCTCCTCACGGGTGATCTGCCGACGCATCAGCTGAAGCATGTGATTGCTACTGTGCTGGAGCGCAAGGTCGAGGTACTTGCAGATGTTGTCATGCTCTGCCATCACATCTAGCAACGCAAGGGGAAAGTGGTTTGGATAGGCGTAGTGTAGTCTGAGCCAGTGAGCGCCCTTTACCTGAGCCAGACGGTCCAGTAGGGGAGCGATAGCTTGCTTTTGGTAAAGGTCTACACCATAATAAGTACTATCCTGAGCGATGATCTGAAATTCCCGACAGCCCGCGGCAACGTGCGTCTCGACCTCTCGGACTATCTCCTCCATGGGACGGGAGTGATGAGGGCCGGTGATGAGCGGGATGGCGCAGTAAGAGCAGGTGCGATCGCACCCCTCAGAGATCTTGATGTAGCTATAGTGTCGAGGCGTGACGCTAGGCGGAGGCGTTCGGTAGGATAGTGGCGTGGCACCATCTGCGCTGAGTGCCGGCCCTAGGTCGGTGATGAGTTGCTTCCAGTCATACTTGCCATAGATCTTGTCCACCTCAGGGAGCTCGGCGGTTAGCTCCTCACGAAAGCGTTCGCCCAGGCAGCCCATCACATAGACAGCCCGGATGCGCCCCTCTTTCTTTGCCTCAATGAGAGAGAGGATCAGGTTGATCGACTCCTCCTGAGCCGCCTGTATGAAGCCACAGGTGTTGACGACGGCTATCTCACCGGTCAGCTCCTCGGGGTCGTGACGTAGCGTGTAGCCGTACTGAGCGAGCCGATGCATGAGCGCATCGGAGTCGACGAGGTTCTTAGAGCACCCTAGACTGATGACATCGATTTGGTTGGCAATCATCGCAGAGCTGCTACTGGACTAAAGCTCATCGCCAAAGATGGAGTCAACGAACTCACGCTTGCGAAAGACTTGCAAGTCCTCAATCTTCTCGCCGAGTCCGATATACTTGACAGGTACCTTAAATTGGTCGGAGATGCCGATGACCACACCTCCCTTTGCCGTGCCGTCGAGCTTTGTGATGGCAAGGGCAGAGACATCGGTGGCTGCGGTAAACTGCTTCGCCTGCTCGAAAGCATTCTGACCCGTAGAGCCATCGAGGACGAGGAGTACTTCGTGAGGCGCATCGGGAACTACCTTTGCCATGACACGCTTGATCTTAGAGAGCTCGTTCATCAGGCTCACCTGGTTGTGTAGACGACCAGCCGTATCGATGATGACCACATCGGCATCCTGCGCCACAGCCGACTGAAGTGTATCGAAAGCTACGGAAGCGGGATCCGAGCCCATCTGCTGCTTGATGACAGGCACGCCGACACGCTCTCCCCATATCTCTAGCTGCTCGATGGCAGCCGCACGGAAGGTGTCTGCAGCACCCAGTACGATGCGCTTGCCTTGCTGCTTGAACTGATAGGCGAGCTTACCGATGGTGGTTGTCTTGCCCACGCCGTTGACGCCAACGACCATGATGACGTAAGGATGCGCCTCTGCAGGGAGTGTGAAGCTCTCCCCGTCGGTCGTGCCATTCTCCGCAAGGAGTGCCGCGACTTCGTCACGCAGGATGCTTTTGAGCTCGCTCGTGCCGACATATTTGTCACGAGCCACGCGCTCCTCGATACGCTTGATGATCTTGAGCGTCGTGTCCACGCCCACATCACTCGTCACGAGGATGTCCTCTAGGTCGTCGAGGATCTCATCGTCGACCTTGCTCTTGCCAGCTACGGCACGAGTCAGCTTGTCTACCATCGAGGTCTTGCTCTTTTCCAGACCTGTGTCGAGTGTCTCTTTTTTCTTCTTTGAGAATAGTCCGAATAGTCCCATAGTTGGTCTCTTTCTTCTAGGTTAAATGGTTAGTCCATGCGAGACTTGTAGTCCGAATAGTCAAAGCTACGGAGCGTCTCCACCGAGCCATCTAGATGACGTAGCGCAATGGCGGGATGCTGTACACCGTTGAACATGTTCGTCTTGAGGTTCGGGTAGCGTAGCATATCCTTGAGGACGAGCGTCTCGCCAATCTCCAGCGGATGGTCAAAGGTCCAGTAGCCCATATAGTCGCCGCTCAGACAGCTATTGCCCCCTAGGCGGTAGCTGTACGTGCCAGCCTCGGGCGTGTCGCACTGTGTCGCCCCCTCCACGACTGGATAGTAGGGCATCTCAAGACAGTCAGGCATGTGGCAGGCGAAGGAAACGTTCATAATCGCCGTCTTGATGTCGTCGTTGGTGACAATGTCCACCACCTGAGCGTAGAGGTCGCCCGTCTGCCACGCGAAAGCACTGCCCGGCTCCATGATAATTCTCAGGTTTGGGTGCCGTTCACGGAAAGCACGCAGCAGCGCCACTAGATGCTCCGTATCGTACTCCCGATGCGTCATCAAGTGTCCGCCCCCGAGGTTGAGCCACTGCACCTTGTCTAGGATAAAGCCAAAGCGCTCCTCGAGACGCTCCAGCACTAACTCCAGCTGCTTGTCATCACCTTCGCAAAGGACATGTAGATGCACACCCTCTAGTCCTGTCAAAGCACCCTCTTGCTCCATCTGTCGAAGCGTCTCGGCACTCACGCCGAAGCGTGTCCCTGGCATGGCGGGGTTATAGATCTCCGTCTTGACAGGTGAGTAGGCTAAGTTTAGTCGCAGACCGTAAGAGATGTGCTCGGCGGCGTAAGGAGATGCCGGACCGAAGTGCTGCCACTGGGTGGGCGAGTTGAGCGTGATATGACTACTGTAGCGCACGAAGTCCGCGATATTGTACTCGCTGTAAGCAGGTGTGTAGGCATGCACGGGTGCTCCCATCTCCTCGTAGCCTAGGCGAGCCTCCCAGGGCGAGCTAGCCGTGCTGGCGTGGATGTACTCCTTAAATATAGGGAAGGTGCGCCAGAGGGCGTACGCCTTGAAGGCTAAGATAATCTCCACGCCCGCCCGCTCTGCTACGGATCGTATCAGCTCGAGGTTACGTCTCAGGAGAGACTCCTCTAGTAGGTAGTAGGGTGTGGTCATCTTGTGGGGTTGCATACGGAGCATAGTACTTAATCTTCTGCAAAGGTACTAAATAGCAAGTGTAGCACCAAAAAGCCTCCCGACCTCCTTGCTGACTATGATGCTAGGAGGCTTTTTTGTACCTTTGCGACTGATTCAAGAGGAGAGGTGCAATTCCTTACCGGTGGTATAGTCCACAACTCCCATAGCGGGACTGATATGGTGTAACTCCATAACCGACGGTGATAGTCCGGATGGTATTCGAATCAAGATGCCGCTGACCCTATCGGGGCTTCGGCTCTACAGGTCGACGCATCTACTTTTGTGTACCACAGATCCTCGTGCTTTTTATATAATCTCAAAGTAACAAGGAAATGGGACAGACCAAAACAATTTCCCCAGCCGTAGAGGCTCGCATCCAAGCTGCCGTCCAAGCCCTCAGAGATGGGCGTGGCATCCTACTCGTAGATGATGAAAACCGTGAGAACGAGGGCGACATCATCTTCTCCACAGAGAGACTTACTCCACAAAACATCGCACTGATGATCCGTGAGTGCAGTGGCATCATCTGCCTTTGCCTCAAGCCGAAGAAGTGCCAAGAGCTCAAACTCCCTCAGATGGTACAGCACAACACTTGTGTCAACAACACCGCCTTCACGATCTCTATAGAGGCCAAGGAAGGGGTTACGACAGGGGTCTCAGCACATGACCGCTACGTCACCATCTCGACGGCTGCACGAGCTGACGCCAAGCCTGAGGACTTAGTGCACCCAGGACACGTCTTCCCGCTACAAGCCAGAGAGGGTGGCGTGCTAGAGCGTCGAGGACACACAGAGGGTAGTATAGATATAGTCTCCATTGCGGGACTAGGTGATACGGCCGTCCTCTGCGAGCTAACGAATGAGGATGGAACCATGGCACGTATGCCAGAGATCCAGAAGTTTGGCGCAGCGCACAATATGCCTGTCCTCACGATTGAGGATATCGTCGCCTATCGTCAGCAAAGCTAAAACGACAATCAGCAAGATCAATAAAGAAGGAGACCATCACCCACGAGTGATAGTCTCCTTCTTTGCTCTGTAGTCTCGCTCCGTATCAGAGACTGTTGCATAAAGGCGAATCGCTGTGTTGCTTTCGGGATTCGGCTTCGGTCACATACGGAGGTATGCTCCCTTCAGACCTCACCCTCAGCGCCTTGCGCTTCATCCTTTCTGCAAAGTCAGAACAATCTTGCAAGCAAGATTGTGAGACTGTTGACTTTTGCAACAGTCTCTATCAGTAGACGCGGTAAGCGTTGCTAATGCCAGGAGCTTGCTTGAGTGCTGCGCAGAGCTGCTCCACTTGCTCAGCTGAGTGCACCTCTAGTCCTACCTTTCCTCCGAAGATCCCGTCTTGCGTCTGAAGCTGTACAGAGGCGATATTGATTAGAAAGTCTTCTGTGATCACCTGTACGATCCCGTTGAGGATGCCCTTAGAGTCGATACCCTCGATCATGATCGAACCTGTGAAGAGGGTATCCCCCTGATCGCCCCAGATAGTCGAGAGAAGCTTATTGCCAGTGCTACTCTTGAGGCGCATAGCCTCGGTACAGGTACGTCGGTGTACCACCACTTGGTTGTCTATGACGAAGGCGACCACCTCATCACCAGGGAGCGGGTTGCAGTCGTCTGCCATGACGTAGTTGCTCTTGATCGCATCGCTCTGTAGGAGGTAAGGCTTCTTGTAGTCTATCTCACTGATCTGAGAGATGGACTCTGTAGGCTTGGGCATGGATTCTTGTTTGCCTATGAGTGCCTCTTTGACCGACTTGAAGAAGCGATTGCTCTTGCTCGACTTGATGCGCTTGTAGAGCGAGTCCACAAGATTGACCGTTCCAGAGCCAACAGCGTAGAAGAGGTCCTCGCGCTTATGAAAGCCAAAGAGTGATGCCACGAGATCCATGTGTCCCGCATCGACAGAGAGATCGTGCTGCTCGAAGTAGTTGATCACACTCTCCTCACCTTGGCTGATTAGCTTGCGACGCTCTATACGGAGGAACTCATTGATCTTGCTCTTAGCTTTAGCCGTCTTGACATACTTGAGCCATAGTGCTGAGGGCTTTTGGTTGTTACTAGAGATGATCTCCACCTGGTCACCACTCTGTAGCGGGTGGCTGAGAGGCACCAGCTTATGATTGACCTTGGCGCCGATACAAGTCTGTCCGAGTGTCGAGTGGAGTGCATAGGCAAAGTCTAGCGGCGTGCTCTCGTGCGGAAGGGTGATCGGGTCTCCCTTGGGAGTAAAGACCATGATGTCGTCTCCGTAGAGGTTGAGCTTGATCGTATCGAGGAAGTCCATGGCACTCGAGTCGGGGTTCTCCAGTAGCTCGCTGATCTGGTCGAGAAACTTGGTGATCTCCTGATCCTCCTCCACACCGTCAGACTTATACTTCCAATGAGCTGCTAGTCCACGCTCGTCTATCTCGTCCATCTTGCGGCTGCGCACCTGCACCTCGATCCACTTACCTGTGGGGCCCATGACTGTAAAGTGTAGTGCTCGGTAACCATTGCTCTTAGGCTGCGCGACCCAGTCACGAGTCCGCTCATTATTAACACGGTAGAGGCTCGTGATGTCGGTGTAGATGCCCCAGCAAGTCTCCTTGACATTGAGTCCAGGTGTCTCCTCAAAGATGATACGCACGGCGTAGAGGTCGTATATCTCCTGAAAGGGTATCTGCTTCTTCTGCATCTTCTTCCAGATCGAGTAGCAAGACTTGACACGGGTCTTCATCTCATAGTCTAGTCCACGAGCCTTGAGGAGTGGGTGAATAGGTGTGCTAAACAGTTCAAAGAGCTCAGCACGAGACTGCTCCGTATCGATAATCTGGTTGCAGATATCCTCGTAAGCCTTCGGGTGCTCATGCTTGAAGACCAGCTCCTCGAGCTCCGTTTTAATTGCAAAAAGCCCTAGACGATGAGCCAGCGGAGCATAGATGTAGAGAGTCTCGCCCGTTATCTTGAGCTTCTTATGCTCAGGCATCGAGCTCAGCGTACGCATATTGTGCAGACGGTCGGCAATCTTAATAAGGATCACGCGAATGTCCGCATTCATCGTTAGGATCAGCTTGCGAAAGTTCTCAGCCTGTAGGCTCTCTATGTTTCGCTCAGCTAGTATCTCGCTACTTATTTTGGTCAGTCCGACGACGATCTGTGCCACCTTGGGCCCGAAGAGTTGCTCTATATCCTCCTCTGTGTACTCCGTGTCCTCGATCACATCGTGGAGTAGGGTAGAGACGATGGATGTAGAGCCCAGACCTATCTCACGGCACACGATACGAGCTACTGCGAGCGGGTGCATGATGTAAGGCTCTCCGCTCTTGCGCCTGACCCCCTCGTGAGCCATCCGTGCGAAGGTAAAGGCACGTTGTATCACCTCTACCTTCTTGCGGTGATTTGAGTGCTCATAGTCATAGATCAGCGCATCGTACTCACGCTGTATCATCTCCTCGTCGGAGAGTGTCGAGTTACTATAATCTACGGGGTAAATGTCTTCCATAGTAAGGGGAACAAAAAAGGTTAGACAGTAGCTCTATTGTTATATCTAGCCAGCTATAGGCATCTTCATAAAGAGGCAAGAAGGTAGATGCTCCTCGAGCCATCCCTGGAGATAGGTGATGGTCTCACGCTCTATTGTGGTATCCTGCTCGGGGTACACATTATATATAAGGTATCGCACCTCAATGCCTCGGTGCATGCAAGCATCGATACTAAGTAGCGTGTGGTTGATGCTACCCAGCTTACCATTGGTGACGAGTGCTACCTGTGGATCCTCTTGCTGCGCTATGTAGTCTATCGTAAGGAGATGCTCGGTGAGTGGCACCATCAGTCCGCCGGCACACTCTACGAGTAGCGGCTTAGCACCCAGCTCTTGCAGATAGCGGGTAGCCTCGTTGAGTCGCTTGGGGTCTATCTCACCACCATCCATACGTGCTGCAAGGTGTGGTGAGCAAGGGTAGCTGTAGAGGTAGGGACAGGTGAGCCCCTGGCGATCCCACTCCGAGAGTGGCTCTCCGAGTAGACGACGATGGGTCTCTATATCTTCACTTATCTCGTGACATCCCGTCTGGACCAACTTCATCGAGGTGCAAGCTGTATAACCAGCCTCTCTGAGCGTACGTATGAGGAAGGCCGTGCCATAGGTCTTGCCTATGTCTGTGTCTATACCACATACGTAGAGCCTATCAGGCGGGGATAGTAATTGTCGTGTGTTACTCTTCATAGCATTATCCACTAATGGAGGAGGGCAATCTCCTCCATCTACAAAGGTACAGAATAGCTATCAATTGGCGAATGAGCCGTGCCAAATCTGGGTCGGTGGGGCGGTTTGCCTATGTCACAAGATTAGATTAACTTTGTCACCGCAGAGGAGGCTCGTCTCAGTAGATGTCTCTGATGCAGGGCTGTTAAGCCAATGTTTTACTAACTATTAAACACTGAATACTATGGGATTACTTTGGAGTTTACTAATCGGTCTAGCTGCAGGAGCTATTGCAGGTTGGATCATGCGTGGACAGTCTCTCGGGTTCTTATGGAACATCATCATCGGTATGCTCGGTGGTGTCGTCGGAGGCTGGGTATACACGCTCTTTGGGGCAACTGAAGGAACCTCCTGGTGGGCACAACTCGTGTGTGCTGTCGTAGGAGCTTGTGTTATCCTATTTGTCGTAGGGCTATTCAATAAGAAGAAAAAGTAGCCCCATACCATACTAACACTCTATTACAAAGAAAGAATTATGAAGAAGTACGTTTGCGATGTATGTGGCCATGTATATGACCCTGCAGAGGGCGATCCCGATAGCGGTATAGCTCCAGGCACACCTTTTGAGGATCTGCCCGATGACTGGGAGTGCCCACTGTGTGGCGTATCTAAGGATCAGTTCTCTCCAATGGAGGATTAAGCCTTGAGCCACGTCATCACTAGATGACACAACAACTAACAAAGAGGTGCCCTACGACCAAGACTTGGTTGTAGGGCACCTCTTCTGTTGAGGAGCTAGAGCCTCTCCCACGATAGGCGAACAATATATGGCCCTAAGCGGGGTCTAGAAAGTTTCCAACGCTGGAAAGAGAAGTTTCCAACGCTGGAAAATTTAATTTCCAAGGGAGGAAAAGAAAACTTCCAAGCTTGGAAATTTATTTTTCCAAGGCTGGAAAGTTTTTGGAAAACGACAGAGAGACAAGCTCTTTGCAGATCTTCGTGAAGTGGGATAGGGGTGTGGCGGACTACTCAGCAGTCTCGATATGGTCGGTGAGCTGCTGGAGTGCTTTCTTGAGCGTGATGGGGAGTGCTAGCCACTCGCTCTCATCGTGTAGCGGTACCCATGTACCGCGATCTAGTAGCGGTGGGGTGCTACGGTCGGGGAGTATGGTGTAGTAGCAGTCGATGTAGAGCTGTCGATGCGTGAGGCGATGCTTATAGCGTCCGAAGGGGTGCAGCTGGCAATGCGCTAGTGCTGCAGGAGGCTCAGGCAGAGGTTGTAGGAGTAGCTCCTCTTGCGGAGCTGTGGGCTGATCGTATAGAAGTGTGGGTTGGTAGAGCTTGGCCCATATATCGCCTGTGGGGCGCTGGTAGAGGATCGTCTTCCAGTGGTCTGGGCCCCCTTTGAGTACAAAGAGGTAACCTAAGTGTCGGGGCTGGACGGAGAGTTTGAGTGCTTTGCGTGGCAGGCGTGCTCGCTCGGGGCTATCGGCTGAGGGGCACTCGCTACGGACGGGACAGCGGCTGCAGTCGCACAGCTGGGGGGTGCAGATGAGTGCGCCTAGCTCGATCATTGCTTGGTTGTGTAACCCTGGATGTGGAGCTTTCTCGACCAGTTGTCTGGCTAGAGCGGTGTAGTACTTCTTTCCCTGTGTGGTGTCTATCGGCTCCTCAGAGGCGTAGAGCCGACTCAGGACGCGGAGTACGTTGCCATCGACGGCGGGATATGGTTGATCATAGGCAAAGGAGAGGACGGCTCCAGCGGTGTAGTCGCCAATGCCAGGGAGGGCGCGCACTGTCTTATAGTCTGTCGGGAAGGTGCCTCCAAGCTCCTGAACGATGATCTGAGCCGCACGATGCAGATTGCGTGCACGGCTGTAGTAGCCCAGCCCCTCCCAGAGCTTGAGCACCTCGTCAAGCGGCGCTGCTGCGAGGTCTGAGACGGTGGGGTAGTGGTCGACAAATCGTAAGTAGTAGCTCGTCCCCTGATCTATCCGCGTCTGCTGTAGGATCACCTCACTGAGCCATATACGATAGGGGTCGTCTATGTCTCGCCAGGGTAGCTTACGATGATTCTCTTGGTACCAGCCGTGTAGCTTGTTGAGTAGTGTACTCAAAAGGGGAAGCTTCTTTAGATAGAGAGCATGTGTAGCAAGTCGATGAGGTCGGGGTCGATACGCTTTTGCTTTTTGGTCGCCTTGACAAAAGGTACGTAGACGATCTCATCATTGTCGTATCCGATCATCACATTGCGTTGCTCATCGAGGAGTGCCTGCACGGCTGCTGCACCCATACGACTACCCATGATACGGTCGGTAGCGCATGGTATACCACCTCTCTGTAGGTGCCCTAAGATGGTGACACGGATGTCAAACTTGGGGTAACGACGCTTGAAGTCATCGGCGATGAAGAGTGTCTGCCCCTCGCGCTCACCGCTCTCAGTGACGAGGATGATGCTACTACTCTTGGTCTTGCGGAAGCCACTCTCGATCATTTTCTTGAGAGACTCAGTACTGGTTGGGTCTTCGGGGATGAGAGCTCCTTCTGAGCCGGTAGCGATGGCTCCATTGAGTGCCAAGAAGCCAGACTCACGTCCCATGACCTCGACAAAGAAGATGCGCTCATGGCTTGAGGCGGTGTCTCTTAGTTTGTCGACAGCATCCATAATGGTGTTGAGAGCTGTCGTATAACCTATCGTGAGGTCGGTGCCAGCAAGGTCATTGTCGATGGTGGCGGGGATGCCTACAATGGGCAGGTTATGCTCATTGGCGAGCAGTCGTGCGCCGGTGAGGGAGCCGTCACCACCGATGACGACGAGACCATCGATCTCATTCTCCTGGATAACTTGGTAAGCACGAGCACGACCTTCGGGAGTCTCGAACTCATGGCTTCGCGCTGTCTTGAGGATCGTGCCTCCACGCTGTATGATATTGCTTACGTTCTCGACAGTAAGCTCGATGACATTGTTTTCGATAAGTCCTGTGTAGCCCTTTATGATGCCACATACGGATATGCCGTGGTACAGAGAGGCTCTAGCGACGGCCCGTATAGCAGCATTCATGCCAGGGGCATCACCGCCCGATGTGAGTACGCCAATGCGTTTGATGCGATTCATGCTCAAGTGTTAGTTTAGATAGTGATCTATGCTACAAAGGTAGCACTTTTACCGCAAGTGTGGAGCTAGAGCGATGCGAGCATACCACTATCCGCAAAGCTCAGATAGTGCGACCGCTCACCATCAGAGGTGACTGAAGCGTGGTAACGACCGAGGATGAGGTGGTCGTTGAGACGTATGTTGCAGACAGAGGCTACCTGCTTGACCCGCTTGGTGAGGTCTATGTCCTCGGCACTGGGCTGTAGGTGACCCGTGGGGTGATTGTGCGCAAGGATGATCGCCGAGGCATAGAGCGTGATAGCGGGAGCCAAGATGAGTCGCAGATCGGCTACAGCGTGGCTGACGCCTCCTGAGGAAACTAAGACATTCTTGATGACTCGTCCCGAAGCATCTAGGTAAAGGCACCTTAGCTCCTCATGATCTAAGTCCTCGAGATGACGTCGTAAAACGCGGTAAGCGTCTAGGCTACAGGTAATCGGCGTGCGCTGAGGCGGTGGTGTGTCTCGTAGTCTGCGTCCCAGCTCGATGGCTGCTAGTATGGTGCAGGCGCGTGCATCGCCTAGTCCGGCAAATCGCTTTTTCTTTTCTCCAGGTATGCTTCCAGTGAGGTAGGCGTGGTCTATCTCTAGGAGCCGCCCCAGATCGTTATTTAGACCGGTCATGAGCTTCTTAGCTAGGTCTAGAGCTGTGTCCTGCTCCGTGCCAGAGTTGATGAAGATAGCCAGCAACTCAGCATCTGAGAGGTTGCGAGCACCAAGTCTGAGGAGCTTCTCCCGAGGACGATCCTCCTCGCTCCACTGCTTGATGGTATTTTTGGTAGAGCTTTTGGACAATGGCTTAGCTGGCTGAAGGGGAGTATCTGCTTTCATCTATTGGTCTGTGGCTGAGAGAGTAAGTCTTGCTGGATGCGCTCTAGGAGGGGCTCCCAAGGTGTGGAGAGGTCGAGCGGAGCGAACTCAGGATGGCGACGCTGCCAGGTGAGTTGCTTGCGAGCGAAGTGACGACTGTTGCGCTGTATGAGACGTGCCGCCTCTGTCAGATCGTACTGCCCATCGAAGTGCGCAAAGAGTTCTTTGTATCCTACCGTATTGAGCGCATTGAGCTGACGATGAGGGTAGAGCGTCTTGGCCTCCTCGACCAAGCCCTCCTCGATCATCATCTCCACTCGCTGGTTAATCCGCTGGTACAGCTCCTCACGGGGACGTGTCAGGGCATAGGTGAGCAGACGGAAGGGACGCTCGGCATCTTCGCCCGAGTGGTAGGAGGAGAGTGGTGCCCCGCTGCTGAGATACACCTCTAGCGCATGCATCACACGACGATGATTGCAATGATCTACTTTATTATAGTATAGTGGGTCAACGAGCTGTAACTCAGCGAGGATGCCTGCTAGCCCCTCTCTCTGATAACGCTCGTGAAGCTGCGCTCGCACCTCTGGATCAACGGGGGGGATGTCGTCAATACCACTACAGATGGCGTCGATGTAGAGCATAGAACCACCGCAAAGGATGACGACGGGCTGCTCCCGAAAGAGTTGCTCTAGGCACTCCATCACCTCCAGCTCATAGCGTCCGGCACTATACTGCTCGGTGATCTCATGGGTCGCTACGAAGTAATGAGGAGCTAGTCGCCGCTCTTCTTCCGTTGGGGTGGCGGTGCCGATTGGCATGCCACGATATATCTGTCGAGAGTCTGCCGAGAGGATAGGTAGGGGCTTAGAGTCGGAGCCTAGATGACGCGCCACTGCTATAGCAAAGGAGGTCTTCCCTACACCTGTAGCTCCTGTGAGTACGATCAGTGTAGGGGAGACCTCCTTTAGTTTGCTAGGGCAGCCACTCATCGGAGAGGAAAGCTAACTCTTACTCTTCATCTACGATGCTAAAGCCATCGCTAGAGAGTTCATCAGCGTTAAAGAGCTCCTCGTCGAAGGCTTCGTCCATCATCCCTAAGGGAGCATCGCCAGAGAGCGCGTCACCGCCCAGACCTCCGACAAATTCATCGGGATCGGTCTGTCGAGGCTTCTTACCCTCTAGAGAGATGATCTCAGGGCTGGACAGCGAGCCACTATGTATCTTGACTAGCTGAAGGCGTAGATAGCGATCCTCAAAGAGATCATAGAGGTAACGCATCCGAGCTCCCGTCTCGTCAAGTAGATCCTCTAGATGAGAGCTTTCGATCTCATATTGATTGCCGGCATCGGTCTCAAAGAAGTCGCTGTGGGCTACCTGTCCTATACTTTGCCAACGATCATCGCAAAGGTAAAACATACCAATCGATGCTGGATCGAAGTCGAGCGTGTCGATCAGCAGATCCATAAGCTGTGCAAAGGTAGCATCAGCTTGTATCTCAAAGTCTAGAGAGAAGGTCTCCTCAGCCTCGGAGCTTACGTGATAGTGATGTATCATAAAGAGAATGTCGTGCTGTGTGAACTAAATGACTATGCCCAGCTAACCTCTACGTACTAGGTTGAAAAACTCCTCGCGAGTCTTCGACTCTTTGAAGGCTCCCGTGAAGTCGCTCGTCGTGGTGAGTGAGTTTTGCTTCTGTACACCACGCATCTGCATACACATGTGCTGAGCCTCGATGACGACGATGACGCCTAGTGGTGAGAGCGCCTGCTGGATGCAGTCTTTGATCTGTGTGGTCAGTCGCTCCTGTACCTGTAGGCGACGGGCGAAGACCTCGACGATGCGGGGTATCTTGCTGAGCCCCGTGATATACTTGTTGGGGATGTAGCCTACGTGCACCTTGCCAAAGAAAGGTAGCATGTGATGCTCGCAGAGGGAGTAAAAGTCTATATCCCGTACGATGACCATCTGCTGATAATCCTCTCTAAATGTAGCAGCACGTAGGATCGCTAAGGGGTCTTCTTGGTAGCCCTTGGTAAGGAAGTGAAAGGCCTTCGACACTCGCTCGGGAGTCTTGAGCAGCCCTTCGCGTGTCGGGTCTTCGCCTAGCTCTGTGATGAGTGCCTTGACGTGCTCTTTCATTCTCTCTAGCTGTGGCTCAGGTAGGAAGTCGTTGACCACGTAGTTTTGATCAGTGTGTAATATCTGCTGGGGCTCTTCCATGTATGTAAGATGGTTTTCAGAAAAAAGAATTCGATGATAAGTCTATGGGTACTACTCAGAGTAAATCTTAGCGCACTCGAACTTTCTCTCGCACGATGTACGCTTCTCGCATTAAGCGTGGGTGGGAGGCACGCAGAGCATTGAGCTGCTGCTGGGCTTCTTGTCGCGAAGAGTAGTCTCCGATCGATAGACGCCAGAAGGGTGCGCTATAAGTGACATAAGAAGAGAGCTCAGGTGCTACCCCCCTTATCTGACTGGCTAAGCGATAGGCCTCCTGCTTAGCTCCGCGCATATTGCTCGTATAGACCTGTATGCGATATCCTGTGATGACGCTACCTGGGGCGTGAAAGGTCTTGCCTACGAGCGCGCGCAACCAGCTGGGCTGAGTGATAGTCACCTGGCCACCACTGGTTTGTGTTGTTATCTGGGCAAAGATGTCCTGCCCTTGAGTGCGCTCCTGCGCCACAAGTGAGCCTGAGAGTATGGTCACACTCAAGAGTAGAACGAGCGAATGCCTGATGGACGCTAGAAGCCTCATTTGTTTGCTGTGATAATGGGTAAGAATGTATCAGCCTTGAGGGCAGCTCCTCCGATGAGGCCGCCATCGACATCGGGCTGTGAGAAGAGAGCATCAGCGTTTGAAGCCTTACAGCTACCACCATAGAGGATCGTCGTGAGATCTGCGAGCTTCTGGTCAAAGAGCGATGCCACCGTCTGGCGAATGTGCTGGTGCATTTCTTGCGCCTGCTCTGGTGTTGCTGTCAAGCCTGTGCCGATAGCCCATACAGGCTCGTAAGCGATGACGATCTGTGCCATCTGCTCGTGTGAGAGATGACCTAGGGAACCACGTAGCTGCTCATCGACTACCTCGAAGTAACGGTTGCCTTCACGCTCTGCTTGCTGCTCGCCAACGCAGAAGATGACCTTCAGCTCATGAGCGAGAGCCTGATCGATCTTCTGAGCTAGTAGCTCGGCACTCTCCTTGTGATAAGCACGACGCTCGCTGTGCCCGATGATGACGTAGGTACAACCACAGGAGCGTATCATCTCAGCAGATACCTCACCTGTGTAAGCTCCAGCCTCGTGTGCTGAGCAGTCCTGCGCAGCATACTCGATGTTACTCCCAGCGAGTAGTCCTTTCATCGCTCCTAGGTGAATGTAGGGCGGAGCTAGGATTACCTTACAGGGATTGCTGAGCTTTGCCACCTGCTCTTTGATATCCGTGATGAGCTGGAGCCCTGCGTCGAGGGTCATGTTCATCTTCCAGTTCCCAGCTACGATGAGTGTTCTCTTGTCCATGATATATGTGTATTGATTATTTAGTCTTGATTTGATACTCGGAGTACTTAGCCTTATCCTCCCACTGGATGCTTTGGATTAGCATAACAAGGCAAAAGACGATCCACGCAGCGAGGAGTCCCCAACGCTCTAGGTGCAGACCTGCGTGAGGTGCTTGTCGTAGCATGGAGGAGAGCTTTTCGTAATCCTTGTCTGTATACTCGTCAGGCAAGTCTCGAGCCGCCTTCTTATCTAGGATGACTCCGTCAGAAATAAGCATGACAGAGGGCTGAGCCCGTGCCATGGTCTTGATAGTTGTAGCATCGCAGAAGTAGAGCGGGTAGGTGGCTGCCGTCTTATTGCGCCAGCGTCCACGCTCTTCGGCTGTACTGCCAGAGATGCCGTACATAGCGATGCCGACAGACTCGGCCCAGTCATAGAGTGCATTGAGCTTGCGCCCGATCTGTATGGGCGTCGTCTCCCAGTTTGGCGTTATAACCCATATCTGCGGACTCTCATTGAGTAGCATCGTCTGGGTTACCTCACGCTCTGTCGCTTGCTGAGAGCCGCCGGCATAGATCGCAAAGTCCATGACGGGAGGCTTGTAGCCCTCCTTGATGACTCGCTCTTGGCGGTCAATGTAAGTCCATGTAGAGTCGGGGAGGTCCTCCATGTTGAATGTCTCCCGCAGTCCATTCTTCTCATAGATAAAGAGGTACTCGATCTCCTCTTGAGGAGCGTCTTCAGGGATCATCGTCAGCTCTCGCAGCGAAGCTCCGATCTTGTAGGGGCGAAAGTCGATGAGCGGTAGATGCCTTAAGTTTCCTCCCACGAAAATGCCCCAACCTAAGAGGAGTAAGGCCTCTGCCACAAATGCTGTTGTGCCTCGTAAAGGACGACTTGCCTTGCGATAGGTCAGGAGGTAAACGATCGTGATCGCCATGAAGAAGACGTTCTTACCAAAGGTCTGCCAGTTGGTGAGCTTGAGCGCATCACCAAAGCATCCGCAGTCGCTGATAGGGTTAAAGAGAGCTAGATAGAGCGTCAAGAGCGTCATCACGCCCATAAAGATGGTAGTAGCCCATACTGTGATCCTCCTCCATAGTCCCATTAAGAGAAAAGCCCCGAGGAGAAATTCAAAGGAGCAGAGTGCGACCGAAAGAGCTGGTGCTATAGCTCTCCAGCTTCCCAGCCCCATCACTCTAAGGTACTCCTCTATCTTGATGGCCCCTCCCATAGGGTCTACTCCCTTGACAAATCCCGAGAAGAGTAGCAGAGCCACTAGTATGATGCGGGAGAGTTCGGATAGGATATATTGGACTCGTTGACGGCTCATAGGGTTATCTATAAATGGCGTATACTATACTTTAGTCACAGCGTAACTTGATCAGTGCAAAGATAGCATAGTTTATCATATCCTGGTAGTTAGCTGCTATGCCTTCGCTCACGAGGGTCTTGCCGGCGAGGTCTTCGATCTCCTTGGTGCGGAAGACCTTCGTCAGTATGATGTCCGTTATCGAGCTAATGCGCATCTTGCGCCACGCCTCGTCGTAGTCATGGTTCTTGTCGGCCATCAGCTGGTAAGTCTCCTCGATGAGCTGGTCGTATAGCTCGAGTGCCTCTTCGGGCGATAAGTCGGGCTTGTCGCTCGGTGTGCGATCTAGCTGTATGAGACCGATGATGCCGTAGTTGACGATGCCGATATATTCGTTGTCCACATCCTCATCGACACGTTGCTCCGCTTTGGTCTCTAGGGAGCGTATGCGTAGTGCCTTGATCATGATCTGATCTGTGAGTGAGGAGGGGCGTAGTATGCGCCACGAAGCTCCATAGTCGTGTAGCTTCTTGGCAAAAAGCGTCCTACACTCTGCAACTACCTGATGATACTGCTGCTCTGTATTCATAGACTCTAAAGCTTTAGGGTGAAGGGGGGGCTAGTCGTTGAGAGCAAGGTCTAGCACCTCCTTGATCGTCTCTACATAGGAGAAGGTCAAGCCCTCAATGTATATAGGCTTGATGTCTAGGATGTCCTTCTCATTTTCTTTGCTCAGGATCAGCGTCTTGACACCAGCCCGCTTGGCTGCTAAGATCTTCTCCTTGATGCCTCCTACGGGGAGTACACGCCCTGTGAGCGTTATCTCGCCGCTCATAGCGATGCGTGGCTTCACCGTGCGCCGGGTCAAGGTAGAGACCAGCGAGGTGGCCATGGTGATACCAGCACTCGGGCCATCCTTGGGGATAGCTCCCTCGGGGACGTGTAGGTGTATCTCCAGCTTGTCAAAAGTGTCTTCAGGTATCTGCAGCTCCTCATAGTGTGCCTTGATATAGTCTAGAGCTATGACGGCACTCTCTTTCATCACATCTCCTAGGTTGCCAGTGAGAGTCACCTTACCCTCCTTGCCACGATGTGTGGAGCTCTCGATGAAAAGTATCTCGCCACCCACCTCAGTCCACGCTAGACCCGTGACGATGCCTGGCATGCCAAAGTCTTGCCAGATGTCTCGTGTGTAGGGTGGTGTGCGTAGGTCTTGCTGTATGATCTCAGGAGTGATCTGCACGCTGTACTCTTGCTCCATAGCAACCCGCTTAGCCTGCTTACGCATGAGTGCTGCGAGGTTCTTCTGTAGCGACCTCACGCCACTCTCTCGGGTATAGCCCTCGATGAGATAGGTTAGCGCAGCTGTGTCTATGGCAAACTGCTCGCTCGTTAGTCCGTGCGCCTCCAGCTCCTTGGGTACTAGATGGCGATGAGCTATCTCGACCTTCTCCTCCAGCAGATAGCCCGACACCTGTATCAGCTCCATACGGTCTAGGAGCGGACGCGAGATGGTGCTGAGCGTATTCGCCGTAGCTATAAAGAGTACCTTACTCAGGTCATAGTCTACATCTAGATAGTTGTCGTGGAAGGCCACATTTTGCTCCGGATCGAGCACCTCTAGGAGTGCTGCTGCGGGGTCGCCCTTGTAGTCCGAAGAGATCTTGTCTATCTCGTCTAGTACGAAGACGGGATTGCCTGTGCCCGCCTTCTTGATGCTGTCTATGATACGTCCGCACATCGCTCCTATATAGGTGCGTCGGTGTCCACGTATCTCCGCCTCATCGTGCAGACCTCCCAGGGAGATGCGCACATACTTACGTCCGAGACTCTCGGCAATGCTCTTGCCCAGTGAAGTCTTACCCACACCTGGAGGGCCATAGAGACAGAGTATCGGGGACTTGAGATCGTTCTTGAGCTTGATGACGGCTAGATGCTCTAGGATACGCTCCTTGACACGCTCTAGACCGAAGTGGTCACGGTTTAGTATCTCCTCCGCATGCTTGAGGTCAAACTGATCCTGGCTATACTCCTGCCATGGTAGGTCGATCATCAGACGCAGGTACTGTAGCTGTATCGAGTACTCGGGAGCTTGTGTCGGGATGCGCTCTAGGTTGCCTAGCTCACGGTCGAAGGTCTTCTGTACCGCTTCGCTCCATTTCTTCTTCGTAGCTGCCTCACGTAGCTCCTCAATGGTTTGGTCGGCAAAGTCTCCCTCGCCTAGCTCCTCGCGGATGGTACGTATCTGCTGCTCTAAGAAGTGCTTGCGCTGCATCTCGTCCATGTCCGACTGGGTCTGCTTTGCGATCTTCTCATTAATCTGTACGAGCTCGCTCGTCTGGCGCACGTAGCTGATAAGCTCCATAACGAGATGCTTCGTGTCGGAGATCTTGAGTAGCTCCAGCTTAGCCCTAGGAGTTAGAGAGAGATAAGCAGGGGTAAAGTTGATCAGGAAGGGGAGGTTGTTCTGAGCATTTAGTGCCTCGATAAAGTCCTCAGCACCCTCCATACGTCGAATTTTGACTAGTTCAATCAGCTCATAGCGTAGCTTATTGAAAGCAACAAAAAGCTCCGTATCCTTCGTCAGATCACTCTCCGAACGAGGTAATGGGCGTGGAAACTCAACCCGGCAGCGCAGGTAAGGGTTCGTCTGTGTATAGGTGGTGGTCTGGATACGTATGATGCCCCGTATGATCGCTACGACGTTATCTGGTGAGGGGTGGATCATATCCTCGACGATACAGAGTACACCCTCTTTGGCGAGAGAGCCTGGTGTGATGGAGGTGTCGGGGTCTGATCCTATGTAAGTCGTGGCAACGATATATTGTCCCTTGGATATGGCGTTGCTCACGGCGTCTATCTGCTTGTCCTCAGTCAGCATGACTGCCTGCAAGACACAGGGAAAGAGGACGGCATTAAAGACAGGTAGCACGGGATAGGTGCTTCCTAACAGTGGTGACAGAAGAGCGTCATGCTCATCGTCAAGTATCTCATTTTCATCTATAACGTTCGGCAGAGGAATGACCATGCCCCCTGAGCCAACGTTGGGCAGGTCGGTCTCTACAAGGTCGTAATTGTCTTCTTTCATATAAGCGATATTAGCTATCTATTGCGCAAATCTGCTTGTATTGTTTGCAAATATACCACATTTATCCGACTAGACGGGAGGAAGGACGGGCTTTGTCAGGGCTGACGCATTATATACAATGAACTCATCGACCTCTCTACTCCTCGCTTGTCGCTCATGTGTAGCTCCTAAAATGCGACTATTGCAAAAGTCAACAGTCTCAAAAGAGCGATTATGATGCGTCAGCCCTTCCTGGGCAAATTCAATGCCGACTCGTTACGATAATTTAGAGTCGAATACATATCAAAACGGCGCTCTGTCGGGGAAAACTGATTTCCACGTGGATATTTCGAAATCTCCAGGTGGAGAATAAAAAATTCTTCGGAGGAATGAAATGAAACTTCGGAAGAATGAAATGAAACTTCGGAAGAAATGAATCGCCCCCACGTGGGGAATAAAAAATATCCACGTGGAGATTTGTCCTCTTCCTGAAAAAAGTACACAGTTGGGGAGGTGTTACTGAGATGGTACACGGGTTATTTTTGTTAGTCCTGTGAGTGTACTCATTTGTTAGTTTTGCTCCTGCTGGGGTACACGACTTGTGGTCGTATTTACTGAGGAGGTACACAAAGATAGCTCTTTGTTGGGAGTTAAGCGGCATGGGCTCGGAGTTTTGAGGCTCGAAGCTTTTAGCGAATTGTTCTTAGATATCTGTTTCTTAGAGGGTTGAGTTGTTAGAGGGTTGGGGTAATCTGGTATGAGCATCTGCATCGGAGTCTTCTTGTTGAGAGCTCGATGAGGACGCGCTGTGTTGTAGAGAGCAATCGTTTGCGAGAGGATCTCTCTAACTTCATCTAGGGGCATATTTTCGAAGTCGTAGAGCCAGTCGTTTTTGATGGTCCCGTTGAGTCGCTCTGCCATAGCGTTGTGGAGGGGGTTGCCAGTCTGGGTGACGCTGGTTACGATACCTAAGCTGGCCTCGTAGTCGGTCATCCGCTTGGAGACATATTGACACCCTCGGTCGCTATGAAAGATGAGCCCTTCGAGGTCAAAGCCATGACTCTGGTAGAAGTCGACAGTCTGTCTTAGTGCGTTGTACGGACCATCTGTAGTGAGCTTGGGTTGCAAGTCAAAGCCTGTAATGATACGGCTATAAGCATCCATCGTTAGGGAGAGATATGCGAAGCCCCCTAAATATTTGACGTAGGTTATGTCTGAGACGGTGAGCCGGCAGTGGTCGGTGGCGATGTATTTGGGAGTGGTGTTCAGGTGGTCTTGGAAGCCGTGATTGACCACTCCCTTGGTCGTCTGGGGTGGACGCTTGCGCTTGCGACTTCTCAGCAGCATATCGTTGG